>Ga0307517_10001796_pt1 | contig 35317 bp, 18 predicted proteins | sample 23_EM_MG_FD_194515 | JGI IMG/M metagenome (GOLD analysis project Ga0307517, IMG submission 194515) | Populus trichocarpa ectomycorrhiza microbial communities from riparian zone in the Pacific Northwest, United States - 23_EM | ecosystem: Host-associated > Plants > Roots > Unclassified | place... | reverse complement strand
TAATTAAGATAAGAAAACAGGTCGAGGATGTAATTAAGATTTTTCTGTAAATTGAGGACTTTTATAAGGTTTGGAGAGATGTTTGATAGAAACATTGACTTTGAACATTGAAAGCTATTGATTTGTCATAATATCTCCTTGTCATTAAACTTTATTAATTAATCACTGTGTACGTGGATTTTTAACAAAAAGTAGTGATAAATGAGTACAGTGCATTAATCTAGAAGAATGCAAGGTGGCACGTGTTGTGGGTCCTTGCTAACGGTCCACGTAATTGAAAGTGGAAATTCCTTGGTAGTAGAAAGAAGTTAGGAATTGAAAATTGCTTGGAACATATAATAATGTTTAAGACTTTCATTGAAAGTAAAGGATATGGAGGGACTGATTAACTCTCAAGTAATCTCTCAAGTAATGAAGCTAGTTTTATACCTTCATTACTTGTTGATTTTGTAGAATAGTGTAATTGTGAAAAGAATATCGAGGGAGATGGACAGACCTTTCCAATTTTGATTAGAAAATTCATCCTCAAGTAATTGCTTCAAGTGTTGATAGTGATAAGATTGCTTGATTCTTTAATTTGTTTTTTATTCAAGAAAAAGAAAAAAAAAAAAGAATCCACTTCCCTTGACTATAAGGAGTAACGGGATATTAAAGAATGATTTTTCTCGTAATAATATCATCTTATCTATATATTAAGCAGACTTCAAATCGTTTCTTCAAGTATTATTAAGTGTGTTTTTGATTTTGTACTTCAACTTGTTTTTAAAAATATTTATTAGATTATTTTATGTCTGAAAAAAAAATTAAATTAATGTTTTTTAAAGTGATTTTTTTATTATTTTAATGTATCAATGTAAAAAAAAAACATCATTTTAATATTATAATTTTCATGTTTTCTATGGTTTTAAGAGAGGTGATTTCTCTTACATGTCCAGTAATTTTATTTTATTTTAATCGCTTCAAAAGATTAATCTACCTCACTACCAGCCTGTTTATAACTAAAAAAAAAAACTTATGGAATTATCCCTAAACCAATCCTAAATAAATTTTGAGATAGATTAATTTCATGATTTTATTGTACTAAAAATAATGAAAATACACAAATTCTGTCAAAGCAAGCCTTAAATTAATTATGATATAAAAGACAATGTTGTTATGTAAAATATTATTTACAAAGGAAAAGTTGATTTGTCAAATTTATTAGGTGATTGTTTAAGAATGCAGTTGAAATCGTGTTTTTAAAATTTTAAATTTTTTATTTTAAATTAATTTTATATGTTTTTGGATGATTTTAATATATTGATGTGAAAATAATTTTAAAAAAATAAAAAAATATATTTAATATATTTATATATAAAAAAACATTTAAAAAAAAAAACCATCATTTTACTCTTTCAAATTGACTTTTCTTTGATGCTGGCTTGGGTCTGGGATGTAATAATAGTTGTGGATTCCAGCATTTTAGTTATTTGGGCCAGCTTATTGAGCTATTCTAAACGCAAATATGTGGCTGGTGTCATGTTGCCCGTTCAAATAGATCAAGGAAGTAACATGTGCTAGTTAATAAGTGACGTGGCCGAACCTCTTAATAAAATCTCAAATATTAATCGCTTGCCTACTCTCTTGAATATATTAAAAATGCTAGTTAATAAGTGACGTGGCCGAGCCAGATAAGAAGAAAATAAAACAGACGGGAGACATAATTTATATCAAGATACTAAATATTTCTCTCCAATACAGTTCATCTCTTTAAAATGTTTACGGCTTCTTAAATAGGCCATGAACTAACCTTTACAAGGTGATGTAGGACTTTTTTTTGAAAAAATAAATATATTTTTTTTAGTTTAAGAATTTATAATTTTTATTTTTATTTTTATTTTTCTATTCAATATTATTGTGCTTTTAATAATTTTTCTATTTGAAGAAAATAGTTTTTCTATTCAGTATTATTAGGTTTTTTAATTTTTTCTTCTATATAAATAGTTGTAATATTATGGTTGTAATAGGCTTAAATATTTTGAGTGTCTCCCTATAATTATGGTGTTTATGACATTTAAAAGTTTTGACTTATAACAAACCATGTTATCTTTTATTTTCGGCCGTGTCAATTGGTATCAAAGTTTATTAATTCATGATGGTTTTGGTTGAAGATCATAGAAGACGGATATCAAAGCTTAACGTACGGTTACTAGTAATTTTGGTTGAAGGTCATAGATGACGTGTATTAGAGTCCAACGGTTTCTGGTGGTTAGTTGTTGTGTGTTGTTAAATAATCATTGTTGAAAGAGATTGCATAACAAGATATTGGTGTATAGGAGGGAAAAGGGAGGCTCCTCCAAGAAAAAAAAAGATGTTTAGGAACTAGTATGTTGTTCTCATTTGCTTTAGTTACTTTTATTGAAAATCTTGATGGTGGGATCCACGATGGGACACTTAGCACAAATATATTGTGTTAGAGATTCACGATGAAGCAACCTGTATAAAAGTGTTATGTTAGGAATTTAAGATGGGACAAGCTGTATAAAGGTATTGAGATAAGGATCCACGATGAGGTGATCACACAGAAAACAATGTTTGTGATGGATGATGGTTTCTGACCAAAATCTAAACTCGATAATGTGTTCTTTCTAGCCTAGGTAGACTGATGTATAAGTTTTTTTAGAAAACCGAATACTTTTTAGTTATTTTTTCAGTTTAAGAATTTGTTTTTATTTTTCTATTCAATATTATTATGGTTTTATAGTTTCATTTTTTAAGGGAATATTTTTTCTATTTTATTTTCCCTAATCAATATTACTAGGGTTATTTTAGTTTTTTCTATATAAATAATTGTAATAGCCTTTTGACAATTAAAAACTTTGATGAATAAAAATTAAATATTTGGTTGTCTCCCCGAAATTATGGTGTTTTGGACTTTGAGAGTTTTCCTTGTTATTCTTTGCGCTTGACTGCTTCACAAGGTAAGAAAATCAAAATCCTAAATCAAATAGAAAAAAAGCAAAAAAAATATGAAATTAAACTAAAAATCCAAAAATACAAACTAAAACAATGAAATTAGCTCAAACAATATTTTTCAAGCCTAATTTAGACTTTCAAGATCTGGATGGTTACAACAAGCAGATTCTTTATAGAATTAAGCCTGTAAAATCTTCTGATTAAATTTGAACGTGATATAAAAATCAAATTGAAAATTATGAATTTTTTGCTAGGTTGGTCGTATGGCACAAACATATCTCTTCTTGTGCTTTGCTTTGTCCCACTGTTATATAGAATTAGTTTCCTAGGCTTTTTGCATGATCTAATTATGAGAAATCTGCAACTTACTAATTCTTTCAACCTAACTTGCCTACATTAAAAAAAGTTAATAAATTTAGATATTGTATATTTTTTGAAGTATTTTTGAATTTGATATTTTTCAGTTTAAATGTATTTTTATAAAATCACACACATTACATTATCAAACACACATTGATTAGGCAATAAAAGAAAGTGCGATCCATTAATTGCTCTAATTAGACATCATTTGCTAAAAGGTGCATCTATTGTGGTAGCAAGCAAGGACTTGCACTTTGCTAGCTAGCATGCTGTTGCAGGCATGCAGTGAAGTTGGGTAGGCTTGTTTATAATTTTTTTTAACAGTACACTCGGCCAAATCCATAGCATGCGGCGGACTGTTAAAGAAAAGACATTAAAACTTTTACAACTTACATTACAAGACATGAAAGCTTGGAGATCCTAAAGAAGATTGGAGATGCTTTGTCAAGGAGAAACAAAAGGACAGCAAATACATCATGGGATGTCTTGGTGTCCATGTTATGGATTCAACCGAGTGCCTTTTCAGTGTTTCCTTTCCTTTTCTCTTGACAGCTACTCTGATCATTCACTTGCAAGTTGTTCTCCATTATTTGCTTTGTGTTTGGTAAAAGGTGCAGGGTGATTTAATTTTAAATGTGTTTTTTTTATTTGAAAATGTATTGAATTTATTTGAAAATACAAAAAATAAAATAAATCAATTTGATATTTTTTTTATACGAAACACACTGAAATGCACCATCAAGCAGCTTATTATTAAGTTCGTGTCCTTCCTTGCCTTAGCCTCGTATCAGCAAGCAACGTTTGTTATCTAGAGAGTAACAGTAGTGGTCGGTTAGGCAATTTCATCGACATCTATGTATATGGTTCATCAACTTTGTTGCGGATCATCCTCGCGCTGTCTGTACAAAGCATGTGTGCGTGATTAGTGAGATTATGTGGGATATATAGCAAGGATGACTAAGATTCGCGCACTCAACCTTGTTTTTTTGCACTGTTTTAAATATGGGCCGAATTTATGACTCGATCAAAGATATATATATGTTATTTTTAAAAAAAATAAATCAACTCAAATTAACTTACTTTACTTATAGTTGAAATATTAATCTACTTGATTCTTGAATTAAATTTAATAACAAAAGAAGGATCGAACCAACCTTTGTTTTTGGCCATGTGAACTTAATTGCCACCACCAAAAAGTTTTAAAAAATTTCAATTTAGCTTCTGAATTTTTAAGTCTTTCACAATATATAGTTAAATATTTTCCCTCTCGATCTAAAAAAAATATCATATTTTTTCTCTGGATCCAATTCTAAGTTTACTGATTTAAGATTCATACAATTTTTTTTTCTAACACCTGCTCTTAAGAAATCCTAGCAAAGCTCTCAATGTATTTCATAAGCCAGTTTTTTTTTTTATATATAATCAAAATGGTGATTGCACTTGAGATTAAAAGTTCTGTACGTGTGTTGCTTCAAAATTATTGGACTCTTGACAATTGAAGATCTTTAGCTTGGCTCGTTATAAATATGGCTATATACTCTTCAGAGCCATATCTCTCCTTGAAAGATTTTATTCCTCCATTTCAACATCTCGTACCTCTACGGCTCTGCCATAGCACTACCACTCCTCCATACCTCTCTTTTTACTCTGTTTTGTAAGGAAAGTAGGGCACAAAATATCTAGAAATGAGGGGTTCATACTGGTAACCAAACCGAGCAAGTGTTTTATGGATTGGCAACTTGACATGTTGCGCGATGGCGGTGCTTTTAGCAGTCTGGGCCCCTATGGTCACTTGCTTTTCATAGATACTCTCCATTTCCATATTCCTCATCATGTTTTTCAATCTGTAAATACATCACATGGTCAGTTTATAAAGGGCATTGCAAAAGAAATGAAATGATGAAGAGGACGGACAGTATTTGCCTTGGGGGCTTACATGAAGAGGTAGAGAGTGTAATTCAGCCAAGGATGACTTGCCGGCAGCACGGGATCTCAGAGCTTAATAACTAGAAGATCAAGGCTGTCATTACTTTTCCGGCCGGCAAGTTGCCCTTGGCTACATTGTACTCTCTTCTTCTCATGTAAGGCCTACTTGGCAGCAAGAGCAAGAAGAAGAAGCTAGTCCAGAACGGCGCCTGGCTTGAAGACGATTAAGAAGGGGTAAAGTTTTATTGTTATATTTTTTAATTAAATAATGCTAGACATCTATACATAAACTTCTACCATCTCTTGGGATTTGTTTTATTTTATAATTATGATTGTGCGACGATATACATGTATTTCGAGTTTTTAAATTTTTTCTGATATTACAATAAACATCATGTTTCAATTAAGTAAATACATTTTAATGAAAGTTCGAAGTATAGATCGCTGATTAATTTTTTTTAATCCATGAAATTCTATTACAGATTCAAGTCATGTTAATTAAACCTTTGTGCTTATCACAGCCAGCAACATCATTGACAAGGATATGTGTGTGACAAAATCACATAAAAAGGGGAGAAAATCTATGCATTAATGCATTATTTCTATCATGCAAAACTTTACGTACCTTTTTCTCATGTGGCTGTCCATTTTCCTTCGCATCATCATCGTCATCTTGTAGAGGATCTAAGGCTCCCAAAAGTACTGTGTATCCTGAAAGAGGACAGGAAAGAAATCCAGCAAGGGATCAAATCATCAAAAAGTGCTAAAGCTGTAGGTGTAGAACATGATAGCCAACATGCATGATGAGATTGCTTTAATGGCAGGGAATGAGAGAAAAAATGAGTGTACTGGGTTACGGCCTATGGGGCCATCCTGCATCCTCAAGGTAATGGGAAAATAATTGCAGTTATGTACGATTTATTTCGTTAGTAATTTCCTAGCTAGCTAGTACCTATCTCATTAGATAGGTAGTTGCATTCGAAGATAGCTACTTCAGAAAAGACGTGGCTGAATTATTATATGTAGTTGGTGACTGGGCAAATGCCATTGATAATTGAAGCTGATGGTAAGTTAACTTCATATGTATCTTAATTTTTTTTAATGTGTTTTACTAAAAAAAAGAAAAGAAAAGAAGAGTGAAATGTACTGAATGTTTAATTCTTTTTGTGCATAAATTTAGTTAGTTCCCACTGATCAATTTTTTCTTCAGATGATTAATTTGTAGGACTATTACCCACCTAATTTTTTCATGCTTTTATTCCTTATATTTTTCACATAATTCCAAATAAAATCCATCAATTACTCCCATGATTTTCTTATTGCTTAATTATCCATGAAAAATCCCCCCCCCCTAACAAGGACTTATATATAGTTTCTCGATCGGCTGAGTTTTGTAGAGATGAATTTGTCAAATTAATAACTCATCAAAAATTCGAAGAGGGGAAATGATATGGAAATATTTTGGCTCATTATTAAACATGCATGTTGGTACTTGGTCGAGTACACAGCATGGGATAGCTTTTTTGTGCTCTCTCGGGTGAGTGGAGAATAGCATGCCGATTAGTGACTTTATCAGCTAAAAAGTAATTTTCTTATTAATCGGAAGAGGCATCATTAATCTAAATCTTGATTCCGAGATGATAATGATAAACTTCTTTGTCAGGTAAATCACTACCATAACACCTTGATTAATATTTAATTTTAATTGAGCATAGACTCTACAATATTGTTTTTTTTCTTTTTTTCAAAACTTTGAACTTACACTTATGGGAAGTTTGTGCATATCTAAGTTAAATAACCATGAAAAGAATGGCCATCCCGAGACTGAGTGTCAGGATGCTTGATACACAATGGAAGGAAGCCAGCACAAACATCAAGCACTGAAGTTGCCTCATACCTTCCCTGGAAAACAAAGAAGCCTTTCCCTGTTCAAGAATCCGGTCAAAACAGATATCACTGTTAAATATTGGTCTTGTACATAGCATATACATGCGTTTAGTGGACAAAATTTATACCTATTCTGCACATTTGGCTTCTTCTTCACTCCAACCACCTGAATCCACGCTACCACAAGGAAGAAAGGTTACACCAACACTCTTTGGGATACATGATATATTTGCAACTGGCGTTTCCAATACAGTCAGCAACATTAAGATGAAACACAATAGCTAGCGTCACCTCTATACAAACCGAAAATATATAAAGGTTTAGTAATTAGCAAGTACGATTCATAGAAATCTGTAAGAAACAGATTTTCTTGTTATATGTATTTTGATGTGTATTAGATATTCATCTTGTACAGAGCTTGGATCGATGAGGTGCTCCCTCGTTTTCTTATTGAAATACTGTGAACCCGGAAAGAGTTATCAGCTGAACGAACGCAATTGCATAACAGTTTCTAAGTCAAAATCAAAATAATTTAGAGAAAGAGAGAGGTTGTGTGCTGATGTTGAAAGGAAAGGTAGGCGGCAGCGAGAGGGAAAAGAAAGAAAAGCAAAAATAATAGAGAGGGGGGAAATGTGGTGGTCATTGAGCTATGCATCCCAGGCATTAAAAAAAAAAAAAAAAAAACAATATTAACGCACCGCGTGAATCCACACTGCACCGTGTCTACATCGATAGTGAAACCCTTTTTAGTTTTAGGTATTTTTTTTGTTAATTGTTAATGGCTTTAATTAAGAGTTAATTAATTGTGGCTATTATAATTTTATCAAAATGTTTGATATGATGTTAGAATTCTTTCATGATTGAATATATATTAAAAAACTTCATTATATAATTATGTAGTTTTTGTGTGTTGGTGGATAGCCTTGAAATCAACTCTTATGCATGTTTTTGCCGTAAGTTTTAGAATTTTAATATATTAAAAAAACCTTGGTGCAAACTCTCCATGAGTTTCAGAAAGCCAAAAACACCATGTCTGCCAAACTAGCAACTTGAAAGAAGAATCCTATGCATGTTTTTTAAAATCAAGATTTTTCTGACAAAGAGAGAGGAATCGATGTTCTTCGATGCATGAATGCACTCTATATATCTACAGGAATTCATAATTATCGAGAGGGAAAATTCAGTATTTGGGACTTCTTCCCTGCATACATGGTTATTAAACCTGAACCGGCCCAGCAGGTCGATCTGGTTGAACTAGTGGCTGGACCGGTCTGGATTTAATAAAAAACCGGTTAGGGCAACAACTCGGCTAAACCTAGGCGACCCGGCGGGTCGACCAATGACCTGGGCGACTCGGGTGATTTTTTTTCAAATGTGAAATTTGAAACCCATTAGTATATATACTTTATGTTCTAAAAAAAAAGTCATGTTTTTTCAATGTGGGATAAAAAACATTTTGGTTTAAATACTTCAACTTAAAAGGATAACATAATATCTTTTCAATGTAGGATTTGAAGCTTTTTCGTGTATATACTTTATGTTCCTAAGAAAAAAATCATGTTTTTTTAATGTGGAATAAAAAACCTTTTGTTTAAATATTTCAACTTCAAATGATAACATAGTTTCTTTTCAATGTGGGATTTGAAGCCCTTTCGTATCTATACTTTATGTTCCCATGAAAAAAATTATTTTTTTTTAATGTGGGATTTGAAACTCATTAGTATATATACTCTATGTTCCAAAGAATTTTTTTTTTTCCAATGTGGGATAAAAAACCTTTTAGTTTAAATACTTCAACTTAAAAGGATAACATAATATATTCTCAATGTGGGATTTGAAGCCCTTTTGTATATATACTCTATGTTCCAATGAAAAAAATTATGTTTTTTCAATGTGGAATTTGAAACCTATTAGTATATATGCTCTATTCCCAAGAAAAAAATCATATTTTTTCAATGTGAGATAAATTTTTTTTTTGATTTAAATACTTCAACTTAAAAGGATAACATAGTATCTTCTCAATGTGGGATTTGAAACCCTTTCGTATATATACTCTATGTTCCCATGAAAGAAGTTATATTTTTTCAATGTGGGATTTGAAACCTATTAGTATATATACTCTATGTTCTTAAGAAAAAAATTATGTTTTTTCAATGTGGGATAAAAAAAATTTTAATTTTTTTTTAAAATTTCATTGTTATATTTACATGAATTTTTTTATATAAAATATTAAAATTTTAAATTCTTTTAATTTTTTTAAATTGACGCGAGCCTAATAACGAATGCCGGCAGAAAATCGAAAACGTACGTGCACATGACAATAACTAATTAAATTCTCAAAGTCAGCATATATACCTTTTAAGATACTATTCTATTACAACATTCACAGCAAATCAAACGTGTTCTTCTCCCACTTCAATGCTTCGTCTCCTTTATTCCATAAAAGGAGAGTGCATTGGGTCAAAAAGTTCTGCGCTGAGACCCACAAAGCCATCACCAATTCAATGGCCATGCCTAATTTTGCTGCCATGTTCATGCCATACCTTCAATAAATATTTGTACAAGAAGCGAACATGTACTGACTTTTTTCTTCTTCTTCTTCTTCTTTTTTAATATCACAGCTTTTAACTAGCATAATTGAGAACTATCACAATTTAGCTAGTAATTGTGCCACTCTTAATGAGAATTTAGAATAATAATACTAATAGAGGTGTACTAGGAGTAGCGCAACCTTTAAAAAAATTAGCATGAATAAGTCCTAAAATATTAAGATAAAAATTAATAATTAAAAAACAATAAATTCATAATCAAGTTTGAAAGCTTTCTCGACCTTGATGGTTATAGCCAGCCACCGACTTCTTATAGAATGAGATCTATACAATCTCCTGATTAAATTTGAATCAAATCCAACTATGAGATTAAATGCTCTGTCATTTTTTATAATATATATATTAAGCATTCCACTCTCAGTAGCGTAATCTTTAAGAGTTTATTTTAAAAAAAAAAATTAATTTTTAATTATTTTTAGTGGTGCAACTTTTTAATTTTAATTTTTAAAAATTCGACTGGCTGTGTTATTAAAAGTAATGCAACTCTTTATTTTTCAAAAAATCAATTAGCTGCGCTAGCAACTGACTAAAATGCGCTGCCTCCTAAATGTCCCCCCCTGATTTGCAAATAATATTTTATGACTGCTATTCTTAAAATAAACTTCCTAAATTGGCCTCAATGCCCATAAAATTTGTGCGACGGGACAGGCTAAATGAAGCATCTGAAAACTGCTCAGACCTGGACTGGGTATTACTGGACAAGTCCAAGGCTTTGCTTGTAGTGGGCTCTAAATCTATGGTGAATAATAGACCTACACCAGCCGAGTTCAAGCCCCGTAAGAGATTCATGGCGGGCATGTACTCGGAAGAAAAAAGATGAACTTCCAATTTTATTTTATTTTTTTTATAATTCAATTTTTACATGAGGAAAAAATCTAAATAATAAAGGCAAATTAATTTTCTTAGCTTTACATGTCACCTAATTAAGAAAACTTGATTTCCACTTTTACCCCCCCCCCTAGATAAAGATCTTAAATATTAGCTGAGAGTAAATACCTGTTAATATTCTAACGGCTAACAACACAACTCTTTTATTTTCAAAATCTATAATTTATAACTCTTAAGAAGCCATAATCTCCGCTAAAAGCAACAATCATGGACCACCGTAGATCAATAACCATGAGCCAGCCAGCAATCCATCCACGGTCCACACTCCACGAACACTGCATTGATTGAAAAACAACTCTGATTACTGTGGTTGGCTTTCGGTGCCCTCTGCCACCAGCCCACCTAGTTCCGTGTACAAATTCAACCTTTCATATTAATAGTCTTTAATAACCCCCCCGACAACCTCTACTTGTCTTTTACCGCACTCCAATTGCGGGTGATTATAGTATAATAATAATTGTTTTTTTTAATATATTAAAATAATATATATATTTTTAAAATCATCTAAAAATATAAAAATTTCAAAATTTACCAATTCACCATTTAACTCAATACCAAATACCAAACGTGGGGGATAGTCCGGGTTTTATAACACCAGTCTTAACTCCTAACCCGAGGGAACATCAGACACGTGTTACCCTAACTCCTTTTCAGAGTCTCAACTCTCAAACAACCACGAAAATTAACTCGACACGAAAATTACGATTGGTAATAAGAAATTTTATATATATATATATATAAAACAATTAATAGTTTCTCTGTTCTGGTCGTGCTCTGCTCACGTTTCTTTATTTGAATTGATATTTTTTATGCTCTTAACTCGACTCCTTCCGACCTTGACACACTCAGTATATTATAAACTAAGCTGCCGGCATTCCATCTCTTTTGAGTTTTCTTTAGTAAGTTTTGTGAGTTCATGGCGGCCTCAAAACTCGCTTCTCTATCGATTCTCTTCATTTTTGCCCTAACTCTCACTGCCGTAGTCAGTGTTAGGGCTGATTATGATGATATTACCGGGTCCGTGGCTGCCGTTGATTCCTCGGCGTTCAAGATCGAGCTTGATCAACTCAAGTCTAAGATCCACGCTCTCGGTTAGTTAGTTACTCACTTTCTTACTATTTTGGCTGTTCAACTTTTTCTACGATTCTCGATATTTTGCAGTTTGACTTTTTGGTTTTAGATATTATCGATGCTACTTGAAATCTGATGCTAATTCTGTCAAATCGAAGATATTCATTTGTCTTTTTTATTAATTTTGATTCTAATCCTGCCAAATTTAAGATATTTATTTGTTTTTTGTATGATTTTTATGAAGTGGAAGCCAGAATTTTTATAATTTCTTATACTAATTTTTGAGCGGTTAAAGCAGTTTTATCTGTGATTAGATTGACTAATGCAGTGTTAATGCAAGGATTAGGAAAATCAGAGATAATTAATTGTGGTGAAAATAATAATTTTTTTTTAATTTACGATTATGCTTAGTTTTCTTGTTTTATAAAGGAATAAACTTGTTTTTCAGTTGTGCAAGTTTTTTTTATATTGTTTTTTTTTTAAGAAGCCTTTAACGAATTGTGTGGTTGTTGGGTGATGAAGAATCTCATATTGATGAGAAAACGAAAGAATTGAAGGGTAAGGATGATATGATAGCGCTGAAGGAGAAGATCATTCAAGAGAAAGTAGATAGCATCGGGTCATTGCAAAGTGAACTATCATCTCTCCAGGTATGAAATGTTGTGGATCCATCTTATTGAAATGGGTTTCTGCGTGCATGTTATGTGAGGCTTTTATTTTGTTGTTAAACAGAATAATGGGAAGACAGATGCTCAAGAGCAAGTTAGAAAGGCGCATGCACGTGCAGGCGAACTAGAAAAACAGGTTATTATTCATCTGGACATACAAAACTAGTGACTTTGGAAGAAGTGTTGTGCGTTTTTAAATGTTACTTATTTATGCAGGTTGATAAACTTGCCAAGGAATTAGAGACTCAACAAAAGAAAAAGGAGGCTCTGGAAGCCAGAGCAAGTGAAGCTGAGAAGAAGATTAGTGAATTGAACTTGAAACTAGCAGATGTGAGTTCTTTGTGTGTCAGGATTTTAGAAAATGCATAAAGTTTTGGAATGACTAAAGATTTTTAGTACGTCCCTGTTCCAATACAAGGCATCTTATTCACAATTTTGAAGAGTTTTAATGGACCTTTTACCTTAATCTCCTGCCTGTATTAATAACTGTTTGATATCATGTGCTGATGGATCCACAAAGGTTATGCATGTGCATGCCTGTGTATGTGCGCATGACTTCAGCTGCTTAAGTCCTTTTTCTGAATTGTGCTATTGCACTTCTTTTTCCTTTTCTTTTGCTGTCATACCTTTAATGACTGCCTGCATCTTTTTTCATTTAGGCACTGATTTTTTTTCAAATTTTTAATTTGAGATTTTCTTCAATCTTGTAGTTTGGGATGGTATGTAATTGGACATATAATGTCTTTTGCTTTACAGCTTGCAAAGATTAATGAGGAACAGAAAAGCAAAATCCGTAAAACAGAACGTGCTCTCAAAATTGCTGAGGTATCAGACTATCATGTACCTTACAAACTCATATCATGCTTAAAACCGGATGATGGTGATTCTTATATGCGATTTTTTTTCCTGTATATTTCAGGAAGAACTGTTAAAAACAAAATCCGAGGCCACTTCAAAGGCCAAAGAGCTGATGGAGGTAATGAATTAATGGATTTGTTGGTCGTGTCATCCATCTTTTATGTTCTAAGTTCTAACATACTTTTCAGACGTGATTTTATATTTGAAATGCTAAAGTTCTTGGATTCATTCCTCTCTGCTGTGAAAGTAGAGATATAGTAATTGATGGAAAATCCAAATTTTGTTGACTGAATTTGGGGTTTGATGTTCTCCTTATGCTTTGGAACTCTGGAGAATGTACTTTACATTTATGAAAGTTCTGTTAATGTTATGCACCTATCCTATGTCGATAACACCCTGCTCAAATTAGCAACTGGGCTTTTGGCAAGTGTGAGAAAAAAATACTGAATTTCACCTCGGATCATGAGGTAACATGGAAGTAACAACATGGGAGCACCTTGACTATAATGATAGCCAATGTTATGCCAAATTGGCTATCAGTTTTGGTTTTAGTACTCTTAGCATGTAAATCAAAGGTGCAAATTGCAGTATACAAGCAATTTGGAGTTGCTTTAAGGGTTCATCTTTGTTAGAAGGGAAAGAATTAACATAGCCAGTGGAGTTCGTGCTGGCAACACACCATGAGCTAGCACTTAGGAAGGCCTGTTGGTTGCAGGTCTAGAATGAACTTTATTCTCATTTGCTTTTGGTTTTAGGGATGAAATCTGATGGAAATTCTCAGGAAGTACTGGAATTTGGAGAAGGTTTATATAATATTTCAGTAGGGAAGACTGTATATTCCTTCAGCAGAAAGAAATTCTCATCCAGGCTGGAATGCAAGAAAGACCTGAGAATTGGTTCGAGTATTATTAACCTTCAGGAGCTTTTTTAAACTGCCGAACCCATTCTGGACTTCATTGCAGATGTCCAGGAGGTGCCTAAAACTTTTGAATTGTGCCCATTCCTTTGTGAATACAGAGCTGCAGTAAGAAAAAGATAGAACCCATACAACAAGAACATTGTGTGTAAAAAATCAGTCTTTTATCCCTTCATTTAGATTCTTTGGATGATTTGAATATCCAATTCTACTTCAAGGATGCGGTATGCCTGCAGCATAGGATATTTCACATGCTTTGGCTTCTTGAACCTTGTTTCCTACATTTCATAGGATATAAGTTTTCAGGTCATGGATTGTTAGTTTTTAAATCATTAATGTTTGCTAGAGGCTCATCAACGGATCATTTATTATGAGACCAGAAACTGGTGTCAAGAGTAGACTAATTCATAGTTGTGTTTTATGACCAGGTTCACGGTGCATGGCTTCCACCTTGGCTTGCTGTACAATTAGTTCATTGGCAGGTAAAATGATGCCTGTATGGTATTTTGTACAATAATAATAATAATAATAATAAAATATTCTTGTCCTATGTGGTGATATTATCTCTTTTCAGTCTCTAGCGCAGACACATTGGAATGAGCATGGAAAGCCTGTCATGGAACTGGCCATTCAAAGGGTATAATCTTCTGGTCGTGGGATGGTGGCTTACCTTTTTTGGTGATGTCTGTTTATTAACTAGATATGGTCCAATGGTCAAATACAAGGATTTCATGAAAAAATTGCGTCCATTATATCACTAAAAATACTGACTTTTTTCAGGCCCTGGAGAAAAAAGCCCAAGCTGAAAAGTGGGCTAAGCCCCATGTGGAAACAATTAAAACTGTAAGCTCTTTTTCTATGTTCTCCAATTTTCTGCTCATTTATTAATTGTTGGGAGTGCGAACCTGATTTTTTGATCAGGTCACATATTTTAAGGCTGATTTACTTTGAAGCAGCATTCTATGTTGCTCCATAGAATAATTGAAATCTGGCTTGAAAAAAGTTTCAGTGAATCTGTGGTTATGTGCTGTTTACTGTTGTTACATGCATGTTTTGCTATAGCGCTAATAGTTGGCGTTAACTTTGATTGGTCAAGTAAATGAAGAAAATTGGATGCATGTACTTAATGATTGTTTGCCCTCTTGCATGAAGAAATGGGTCCCAGCTATAAAAGAGCAATGGGTTGTGATAGCGACACAAGTTGAACCTCATGTGCAATCATTAACCGTTAAAACTGTCGAAATCTATGAGGCCTCAAAGACTACAATCACTGCGCACATCATCAGGGTACAAGAAATAGTTGATCCTTGCTTTCAGGTGTGTATGCTGTTATATTGTTCCTTATTGTATGTCTGCTCTCTTAACTTGCATCTGAAATGTTTAAATTTGATCACAGGAAGCTAAAAAGTTCAGTGAGCCATATATTGATCAGGTTGCTACAGTGACAAAGCCCCATGTTGATAAAGTTAGGGTGGTTTTGAAGCCCTATACGAAAGAGGCAGTTGATGCATACGGGAAATTTTTAGAGTCTGCAACTACATACCACAATCAGGTATCAATGCTGGTTTATTATCTTTGTTGTAGTGTTATGGTTGTGGTTTATTATCTTTGTTGTAGTGTTATGGTTGATTGTGAGCATGTTAGTAAAATGAATCATGGTTCTCTAATGTCTTTATGAGTATGCTAGTAAAATGAATCATGCCAAGTGGTTTCTTCTGCTTTTTTTTTTTTGGAATGAATGTGGAACCATGATTTAATGTCTTTGCTGGGATAAATACTATTATTTCATAGTTTTGCTATTAAAGATTTATTGTCATTACAGTTGAACCATTTTTTTAATTTTCGTTAAGGTGCAAAGCACCGTACAAGAGACACTGGAAAAGCATGAGCTCACAAAACCACTCGCAACAAAAGACTCCATCTGGTTCATTGTATGTATCCTGGTCATGTATTCAGACCTTTTTATTGAATACGTGTCAACAAAATAACTTTATGTATGCAGTTTATCTAATGTTAATTAAGGTATTTGTCTCTGATGCTGCAGGCCTCTGCTTTGTTTACCCTACCTATCTTCATTTTGGCCAGAGTTTGTTCTTCCATCTTCTGGTTAGTTTCTTAATGAGCCATTATTAACTTCGATGGTGAATTTTCTGCCAAGTCTTCTTCATTTCCAGTTTATCATTATTTTTTTTTGTTATAAGTGGGATTTTTTATAAGTTTAACCTGCAGCTTATATGTTTTGTGTACCTGACATTTGCAGCAAAAAGTCAAAGAAACCAGTTAGAAATGCTCAAACCAGTCACTCTCGTCGCAAGGCTAAACGGGGGCATCCTGACAAGTAGTCTTCTCGGTGCATTGCTGGGTATTTTATGCTGCAAAATATTGAGGTATTTGTCATAAGTATCATGAAGAACATTGGATGGTTCCCGTACATCTTTTTCCCGTAATTTAACTTTGATTCAGAGCACCTTGAGTCATTAACCTGATGGGCAGTTCCAAAAGTTTTTTCTGGGATTGTTGGTATGGCATTGAACTAGACGGTCAGTTTGGATGTACCAGGCCAGTCCACAGACTTGCACAATTTTATAGGATGCTGCCTTCCATAGTCCTGTGGCACCATTGTTTGCCACTTCTCCAATTTTATAGAAATAACAAGACATTGATTCTGCAACTGCAATGATGATTTATAAAAAGTTGTAAATTTCCCTTCCCTCCTTTTCTTTGCCTAAATGGTAGGTGAGGGATGTAGATTACTAGTCATAAATCATGTGTACCATTACAAACACCAGAAATCATGCTTTGTCTGGAATTTCATTTGCCTTGTGCTGTTATGGGATGGTGATTTAATTCAAAAGTTCTGTTTCTTTCCCCTGCAGCTGGGACTTGTGATCTTTGCATGGGCTTTTGTGGCTACGATATTTCATCCAGGAAGCTCCGGCAATGTTATTTTCTTTCCTTGTAGTTTTTGTGAAGAATGTTTAGAACCTTTCGCACCACAGAAGGTTAGATGTGTATTATGAGCCATGTTCCCAACATGTTGGTAGGCTTACACTTGTAATTTATTTTTTATTCTTCTCGAGTTACAGTTGAAATGACCATAATTTTGTTTATTACTATAATCATGTTTGTTCATCCTTCTCTCGTTTTACATTGGCCTTGTCAGCAAATTCATGTCCTCCTCGTAGCCTATCTACTCGATTGGCTAGCAAAAGAGGTGAAGGTATGATTTGGGGCACTTGTAGTCTTGCTGGCTCCACTAAACTTGGGGCCATCTGTGATGGCCTTGTGGTCGAGTGAGGGTTGTTGGCCATTGGTACGCAAGATGCAAGATAAGGGAGAGAGTTGACGGAGTAGAGAGCATGCTGCATCTTGCAATCCTGCCATTCTAGTTTAATGGCGGAAATAAAAGCAATGGGAATAGCAGTCATGCAAAACTGAGTATTGCAATCGGAATCCACTGACAGGCTGCCAAAACTACTTCCAAAGCCAGCTGAACCTTTGCTTTAACGACTTTTAACGCAAGCCACCATGTTGTTAAGAGGCATTCTTGTGAGATTTAAGCACAGGGAAAGATGAGACTACATAATTCCCAAAGTGGGATTCATAGCGTCACATTTTACTCTTTAGTAGAGTTTCCTGAGGTAAAAGAGATGATGACAGACAAAATTGATTTGGCAACGATGTGGAAGATAAAGTAATTCTTTCTATATCCTGTTTAGTTATAGTTTACAAGATTATAAAATATAAAAAGTCTATTTTATTATTATTAAATTTATATATTTTTTAAAACTATTGAGTTTAATTTTAAAACTATAATAATAGTCATTTTTTTTATTGATCTGGGTCAATGGTCAACTCCACTGGTGACCCGAGTTTAACCCTAAATCAACTCTTGAATCAAATTTTAAAATTATGATAATAATTATTTTTTATTCTTACTCTGACTCAGGTCAACCCGACTAGTGACACGGGCCTTGACCTGGATCAACTCCTGAGTTGGGTTTTAAAACTATGATAATAATATTTTTTTTATTCTTACATATCTTAGTTGGATAATTTTGGAATTTACAAAGATATTTTATGAATAATAAATAATAAATATTGTCTATGAAGACGTTCCCTTTATATCTTTTGTTTTGAAAGTATAGAAATTCACTCCAAAATTATCTTCGAGATATTTATTTTTATGCACCCGTCTTTGTCTCTTCAATCAAACATATATTTTTCTTCACTGTCTTCGTCCCTTCTATCCAATAGCAGTAACCAAATGCTAACTTATTGATCATAAGTAGTTGGCCTCATGATCCTGAAGGCATATTACTTTTAAGAGGTGATGTTTTTATTGTTTATTATCTTATAAAATATTATTTATTCTAATACTATTTTTTTACTTTTTATTTAAATCAATGTTTTTTTTCTTCAAAATTTGGTTTATTAGAGATTGGGTTTCATGATTTGTTGTAGTTTGATTTCAATGTGGTTATCTTAATCTCATGACTTGTATTGCAAGTTTGACGGATTAATCGATTGACTCAAGTTTTTTGTTAATTGTTTTTTTTTTTAATTTCTTTTCCTTTAACATTGTACTTATTAGAAATTAGGTTTCGTGAATTGTTTTAGTTTGCTTTCTGTGAGGTTATTTCAATCTCATGATTTTAGTCATGTGTTTTACGGGTTAACTTGGGTAGACTCGGGTTGTTTTATTGTGTCATTTTTAGATTGATTTTTTTTCGATTTCAACATTTAACAATTGATTGATTGAAAAATAAGCTTCATAATTTGTTTTAATTTATTTTTTATGGGATTATCTCAGTCTCTTGACCTGTATTGCGGGTTTAATAAGTTAATCCGAGTTGACTCAGGTTATTTTTTATGTTTTTTATTTTATTTTATCATCTAACTTTGAGTTGATTGTGAATGAGATTTTATAATTTGTTTTGGTTGCTTTATACGGGGTTATCATGGTTTCATAATTTAGATCATGGATTTTTTAGGTGAACCCTGGTTAATCCAGGTCGTTATAATATATTTTTATCTCAATATTTAAAATACAGATGCCATCATGAATTCTTTTTATTTAAACTATATTTTTACTAATTATTCGAGTTATTTTAAGACTCATCAAATTAACCAGTCATATCAAATTAACCTCACAAGTTTTTTTTTTCCTACTAAAAAATGTTAGAAAGATCTAAATATTTTATTTTATAGTAAAAAAATTAATCTACTCATTTTCTTTGAGCAGCTCTTGCTACCTTTCTTTAACTTTTGCTGGACCGGGCCTTGGGCTTCATCTTTGTTATGTTCACCTATTTTCCAAAGCGAAGCGCAGCTCAGTTTTTGTTAGAAAGAAGGCTTGAATCCAATATCTCATGGAGAAGGAAAGTCAGATGCAGTGTTTCTGTATCGGATCCCTTGTCTTTTTTTCTTTTTTTAATCGGCCTGTTCTTAGAAGGTGGAATGGAGATGGGCGAGTACAGGTAAAACCACAATCAAATCATAATGATAAGATCCAACTCGTGGGTTAAGCTAACCCAAAATTCAAGTTATTCGGTTAGAAATAAAGTACGTTCTAGGTCAGGTTATAATTAAGTGGACAAGTTACCGGATTAACCTGCCGATGAGGTCTTATAATTATGAATCAAATACCAAAAGGACAAGGATGATTTTCTTGGTTTTAATTTTATCAAGCCGAATGCTCATGAGAAACTAAGGAGTTATTCCGGGGAACCACCCTCTGTGTTCGTGAGGACTGGCACAAAATTCTTTTGGCTGGTTTTAATGTTCCGGTTTGCAATAGTACTTCCATTAGGGTTTGTTTTGATATCATAAATCTCGGTTCTGAAGCAACTACTATTCACCATTCAGCTAGGCTTTGCCTTCTGTTGATGAAGACAAGGATATAATCATCTCTGAAGTTTTTCCTTTCCGTGCCATAGCATCAATGTAGAACGTGATCCCTCTTAGCAATCCCTCACCGCCGGTTGAAAACTTGCTGGACGGAGTCGAGAGATTTTTTCTAGTCACTCCCATTAGTGAAAAGAAATCAAGATTGTTAGAACATAAACATGCATCCTTTTCTAATCATGGGTATAACAATTTAAAGTTAAAACAAAGGAGATATACGAAAACGAAGACGGATTTTTGCACCGAGTTCGATTCCTGCGCAAGGATATCATGAATCCAAGTTGCTGGGCATTTTTCTCTTTTTAATACCCATGCTAAGAAATCAAAACATACATATTTTGAACTAAAACATGCTTAATTAAAGCTTAATCTATCGTGTTCTAACAACCTTGTCAAATTTGCTTATCATCTGAATGTCCTCTCTCTGCTATCTGATCTCAGTATGGAGGCCAGTAGTTCTCCAAATCCATGCACTGTTCCATGCCCATGAATCTGTTGGCATGCCCATTTGCAGTGTTCATTTCTGCACCATAAGCTGCAGCCTGATCTAAAGCAAAAGAATTACTACTAGTCATCATGGAAGAGTTTATTACATCTTGTTGATTCATAACCGGAGGTGCCATTGGACGCAACATCGGTTGTGATGCAGCCCCTCCAAGGTTCAAGTTCAACCCTGATATAGTAAAGCATCCTCCTCCTCCCGGACCTCCTCCTCCAACGGAGTAAGTATTATTCAACGGGGACTGCATTGGTAGATTGATACCAGTTGATCCACCAGCTCTGAAAACCCTAGTAAGCTCTGCCTGAAGTTCTGCGTTACTCATCATGTAGTTTCTTCCAATGGGGAGCTGGAAGTTCTCTGCAGCCTGCATCATTTGTGAAGGTATAACACTTGGTCCTATCTCGAGGTTGTAGGGATTTGCTGCCCTCGATTGGTTTGAAGGATATTTCTTGACCCCCGCGCTCTTTTGGAAGACTCGGCAAACCACCCATTCATCCTGATGAACCACATAAACCATTTATATATAGCTTGGAATCATATGCTAATATTTATGGATTGAATTATGACTGGTATATGATGAAACAGATGTGTGTGTGTGTGTGTGTCTACACACCTTGGAAGCTCTAAAGGCAGCTTTGGAGTGGAAACGATATTCATGCATGACCCAGTTGGTTTTCTCTCCTCTTGGAGCTCTTCCTCTATAGAAAACCAATGTCTTCTTCATCCCTACCAACTGTGATGTGACACTGTTGAAGATCTCTTTATCTTTTCCAGTGGTCTTCCAGTATCCAGTATTTGTTGCCCGGTTTGTCCTCACACCAGTTGGATATTTTCGGTCTCGAAGACTAAAGAAATACCACTCCTTTTCTCCCATCTTTGCTTTCCCTGATTAAGAGGCAAAGATTGAAACTATCAAGGATCTAGTCAAGCTTTATATATAATTATGTAATTTACTTATGTTTTGGTGAGAAATTACGAAAAACAAGAAATCACAAAAAAATTATGGCTTCATATGTGTCTAAAGTAATCTCATGAGATGTAACAAAAAACAAATGTAGTGAATTAAAGCAATTTGATTCTTCTTTTAGATCATACGAAAGAGAGGTTCGAATTCGAGGGAAATTAGGATACATTAGTGCAATTTATTGTTTTTTTTTGGTTGAAATCGGGGCTAAACGCCCAAAGTGCAATTTATTGTTAACGATACCTTTTTATATTTCCTTCAAGGAACATGTGGTAAACCCTAAATCATAGTAAGTGGTGAAGAAAGTGACAAAAAAAATTAAAATCTAGCCACACTACTAAAAGATAAGATGAATAGCAACTGCCTAATTCCTTGTAGATAAACTAAGATTCCTGGCCATCATGATTTGCATGAATAAAGAGTTCTTATAGGATCGATTTTGACAAATCAAATTTTCCATTATCAACAAAAGAAATGATTTTTGAATGTTTGTGCCTTGATTTCTACTTCGAAAAACTCAAAAGTTGAAAAACAAATTGACAGATCGAGCCAATTTCAAGCTGGTTACGAGTGCCATGGAAACTAGATTTCAAGTTATAACTACCTGGAAGATCCCATGGTTCGCACTTGTTGAGATCAACATCACCAATAGCTCTACATGAGAAATCAGCGTCAGAAATCTTGCTTTGTAGATAGTAAGTTATGAGTTCTTCATCTGTGGGGTGAAACCGAAAACCCGGAGGCAAAGTCTCATCCTTTGCATCTCCTTCCATATCCTTCTCCTTTTCAACTTGTTTCTTCCCTTTATCACTTGTAGGCTTCTGTATTAAAAAGAAACGACATGATTAATGAAATGATCAAAATTTCCAAAACCCTAAGAACATAAAATTAAGAACAAAAAGAATGAAAAAAAAAACAAAAAAAGGAGAAGCATTCCATTTTGTTCTTTATAGCTAATACCCTAGTGGGATCGTATATCTTCCCAAGTAAGAGGAAAGATGATCCAAGGAATGAAAAACTTGTTTGGAACAGAGTTTTTGCTAGCTAATTGGTATAGCTTACTTGCATGCATAGAAGACAAAATTCTCCAGTTAGGTTCTGATGTTTCTCGTATATATGATCAATATCATGAGTTTTTGATAAAATAAGGACAACCCGAGAAAACAAAAGTAACACACAAAAGCACTTGAAAACTTTTGTTTCTTACCATGCACACGAAATCAGCTCTGGATTTAAGGTCCTGAAATCAAGAAAAGAAATGAAGGTGAGTGTCTTTGAAGCTCTCACCTACTTTGGGTCTTCAAATACAAGGAACTACAAGAAAGCTTTTAATAAGATGCATGGAAAGTCATTGAAGAAATCCTTATTTAAGATGCTATCATTTCTGGCTGCCCTTTTGCTATGCAGCTATATCAAAACAACATATGAATTATAAAATAATACCATATGATGGCATAGATAATATAATAAATTTATGAGTCCGAACCATTTTAATTGACAATATAACACTATCAATTGGTTAATTAATCTATTTAAAATTTATTTGAACGTGTGGATCCAAAATAATACTATATTATAACAAATAACAATAAATGTAATGATAAATATAATATATCTAGATAAGAACTTACAAGATCATAGTTTAAGATTAATTCGGCTCTAATAAATATAATATATCTAGATAAGAACTTACAAGATCATAGTTTAAGATTAATTCGACTCTAATAAATATATAATTAAGAAACACTCTAATTCTTCCGGGTAATTATTCTCGACCCGTTTCAATTGATAAATCAATGATTAAATATCTATTTAAAAAATATCTGAATGGGTGGATCCAAATTACGATAAAAAGAAAAAGAAAAAGAAAGACAAATATATATAGTAGTATTTAATAAGAAGATTCGAATATGCAAATAAGACGAAGTCACGAACACTATATTGTGCACTGATGCAAGGAAACCCCCATCTACATAAGACAAAAACAACATCATGCCAGCCCAACATGCTACGTGATTGTGGGACCCTTCTTGAATGCATGTATTCAACAGCCAACTGGCTTCCTCCACATCAACAAACCATGAGGGCCCCTCTCCTGGTTCAAATGGTAATATTAGGTCAAAGGTGGAAAAGTGAAGAAATTAAACGAGACGGGCGGCTTCTTCTAGGGTTTCGTTTCAGTGCTCCTCTAGCCCAGCAGCTTAATTACTCCAATATAGCTTAGGGTATGAATCTCCATAGATTTATAGTGTTGTGTTTCAAGGGAAAAGAAGGTATCAATATTTGCATTCCCGATGACAGGAAAAGGAGATCAACATGAAGAACTAGGGCAGAAACCATATGAACCTAAAACAAACACGATGCCCTTAGATGAGGGAGACAGAGAACTCGATCGATAGGTAACAGGGATTTTTGAAGCCAAAGAGAAGATTAATGCTTAGCCTGATGCATGATCTCTTGTTCTTTCTTTCCATTTACGTACATAAGGCTTCTTCGATTGGAACGTCTTCGTTTTGGTATTTTCTTGTATGACCATAAATTCATTCATACTAGACAGGACATTTCATTCCTCAAACAAAAAGAAAAGAAAAAACCCTAGGATTTATCTATGTATTTACCTGATATAAGAAAAGGAAGCTGAATGATTGATGCTCAATTTTCTGTGGTACTGTGTGGTAAGGCGCTAAAACAATCTGGAAAATAAAAAAACTAGCTCAACATCACCTGTGGTATAAGTAGAAAAACCCCTTCGAAGTTTGCTAATTTAACTCTATTTTGAATCTCTATAACAAGCAAATCTATATATGTTTTATTTCATCAAGACGTTACCTCCAAATTGGCTACTTTAAATCATGCTCCATTTGTCAATTCTTGATCTAGATGCTATTGCCTTACCTTTCTCAGTTTGGAAATTTTTGGCTTGCTGCTCTTTCCATCAGCATAAACGTGTTAGTAATGGTATCAAAACCCTTGATTTCTCTTCTGCTGAAATCTTCGGCCCATAATAAAAACAAATAGAGTAATATTCTAGTCGGTGTTATCAAAAGTTGCGATTCAATCTCTTTTTTGAATTAATTTTTTTCTATAAAAAATAGCATTAAATTGATGTTTTTTACTTCTTTTTTTATTTTAATGTGACGGTATCAAAAATAAAAAATCTAAAAATAATTTTATTGTATTTTTAATTGAAAAACACTTTTGTAAAAGTACTATGCACCGTATTACCAGACACATTAAATACAACCTGACTCAGTGGAACAATTTAATGACATGCCAGCCTAGGATTTGACTTGAGTCATATTTCAAATTAAACTAGGTGGAAGATGACTCGACGATCAATCAATCAACGACCTAGTCGACTCGGTTAAAACTCAGTTTGAATTAAAAAAAAATTCAAAATCTTAAAAAATCTGAAAATGATATCGTTTTGAATTGATTAAGGTCAACCGCTCAACTCGTGAACCGAGCCTACATCTGAATTATTAGCTAGCTCAGGTTTAAAAACTCTGGTTTAAATTAGATAAATACACTCTTGTATCTCAAATCTATGTGGATGACATTAATTTCTCAAAATTACTAACAAAGTATGTTAAATAACTGATTCAGTCCGGAGGCAATTGATTTCCTTTACTTGTTATTGTGCAGCTTGTCGGAAAATTGTTAAGATTATACGCTTTTTATAATTCATTGATCATAAAGTTAGGTTAGTTATGATTTTGGAAAGATTGGGAGGCTTGATAAACTTTGAATTATTGAGCCCTAAGTCTTATGCAAAATCGATCAATCTTAGTAGTAAACATCTATCACGATCTTTTGTTTACTTACTCAATACTTCAACCATATAATTTTAATAAGGTCTTCATCAAGTTGCCGAACCTGCACCTAATCCTCACAAACAAACAGCTTATGGTGAATTAATTGGGAGACCAAGAGGGAAAATGCATGATTGAATGAGATGCATGCTTAGAGATTAATTGGTCCTCGAATTGTAATGTACGTAGATGCAAGAAATTGTTCAATTATTAGTATATATAGGATGTCGACACAGTGAGGGTGCGTGCTCAATATTGTGAAAAACAGTGATCAAGCAACTTAAACCATGCATAGAAGAGATGAGGAAGCTTCCATTGAGTCCATCATATCTATGCCCATTTTGCATCAATTACCGTCTTCATTAATTATTCACTGCTTAAGGAAGACGTAAGTTTACACATGCATCTTAGCAGTAATATTATTGCAGATTTACTTTAGTTAAAAATTAATGTAAGTTGACATCCCAATCATTCTATGCAATGAATGGGATATGATGACTGCTCAGTTTCTTTTGCAGTATTGATCTAGTTATATGTTCAGATTATATGTTAATGTGATCTAATACTCATGATTATCATTTTTTTCTTTGCTTTTTATACCATATATATGAAGATTGATCAAACAAGATCATCACCTAGCTAGGCATAGATCGATCGAAGATTTCTAGCTAGGCCACTTGTTTTCCACTTCTAATTGCAAAAATTCCTTTTCCGGTTCCAATGCCACTGAAAACCACTTGTTTGGTGATTCATATAAACTAAGTTACTAATGATACAAGAATCTAAAAGAAAAGGCTAGCAACTAAATATACTAATTATGTCTAATAACTTGACAAATGCCAGAAAGAAGTCTGTCATTTAGTAATTGTTTACATATATATTTCATGATTTCTCTTGTTAAGCATCAAAGTTTATCTTCAAAATGGGTTTTTTTTTGTTGCATTATGATTATATTCTCGACTGTCTATCAATCAGAACTTGTTTTTCAAAATTTGAGTTTCAATAATACTCACAGGATATATTAATACTCTAAAACATGTACAAAACTAGGGACTCCCCTGAAAATCCACTGTATATACTGAAGTTTTTATTTATTTTTTTATAATAGTTGATTTTATTAAAAACATGACTATTTAAACAATAGCCATAAAAAGAAGACAAAAAAAACTTACACAATAAGATATGAAAAAAGAAAAACAAATCCTATATTGGTTTGTTTAAAATTTAATGCTATCCGTACTAATTAGAAAATGTATATAGTTAAGTGAATGCTTTTATATATAGCGTTCAGCTTTCTATAGTTAAGGCAATATCATATATATGTGATTTGGCCGAGGAATTGACTTTTTCTTCAGATAGAGAGAGTATTGCATTCATATGAATACAGAAGCCATGCAAAATCAATATGATCACTTGATGATGTCAAGTTCAAAATCATTTTGTTATTGTGAATTATTATCAAAGATTTCGTGTTTGTTTGAGCAAACAAGATGAATACACGTCCTCATTTCTTTCATTGAATTATATTTCAAAATAATCTAAGACAAGAGGACTTCATAGATTTAATGGTGAAGTGGTTGACATGCACTTGTAATGAAGACTCTTTAGAACAATAAAAACCCTAATCTGGTTGAAGATTCATGCATGCTTGGTATGCTACTTGTCAAACACTTCAAAACAAATATAAAGAAAAATTATTCAACCAGCTCATCGTTACGTCATTTCTGATGCATTGTTACTGAAAATACAGTAATAGAACAACTTTTATAAACATAATAATTAGGGTTAAGTGCTGCAAGAAAAGGATTGATCAAGAAGAGTAGCGATGGGATAATTTTGTTTCCAAATGAGGGTGCAAAATATTCAAAAAGGTAGGTGCATGTCTATACAGAAGAAGTTATAAAGATGAAAGGTGCATGTACGCTCATGTCCTTGTTACTATAATTCTACGACTTACTCTCTACGAAAGGTAGTCCATATAGTTTTCGTATGGGTTTCCCATTTTCCTTCATTTCTTGCTAAGAGGCACCACCCTTAACCTCCTCCTATTCCTACATATATATAAAGTATGCTCCTGAGATCGATATGTTAGGTTGGAAGAGTCCATGCACATAAATTTCTTAGACTTTGTGCTCTCAAGATTTAGGGAGCAGTGAGAAATTACTAGTGTAAGGTCAGAAAGTTTTATATATGGAGTTGATTGGTGATTTTGAAGGAGTTAAATTTCTTTTAGGGTTACTTGAGCACCTTCCCTTGAGTTAACCAAGAATGAAGCAACATGTACTTGTTTTGAGCAAGCTACGAGACCTAAACAAATTGCATTATATTATTTATTTAACTACATTGTGAGAGGACATTACATTATCAGATTGCTTTGTCATTTTATATTAATGCTGACCTATCCACTTTTTTGAAAAGAGTTCTAGCCTTCTAGGGACACGAATTATAAGACAGGGGAGAAAATTATACATAATTAACCTTCTTGCAAGGAGAAAAACGTTTGATTTTTTTTATTCTTAAAAATTTATACTTGATCTTTTTATGTTAGGTTTGGTTAATGTTGGGAAAAAAGATTATTTTATTAGATCTACAGTGACAAATACATGAAATAATTAATATACTTTTAAGATAGTTTTGAAGTAAATATATGTAAAAAAAATATTTTTTTTGTCTTTTCTATCATGAGATAATAATAAAACGCTAACTTACTTTTATATCTATCCATCTAGGAGAATTATATATATATCAATCAGATTTGGTGAGTTTTATAAGAGTAATTACAAGTTGAATTATATATACAGTTCAAAGATGAATTTCTTCAAATTTCTCATTCATTTATTTAAAAAAACAAAACTAAGAGATACTCATGGGCCTCGTACAGAATTAGGCCGACAACCTAGCCTAAAGGCAAAAAACATTTCTTTTAGCTCGTCAACGAACATATAAAAAAGATGGGCCAAGTCCAGCATTCAATTTCCAACATTTGCTTCTTGAAATGGGCTCGAGTTTCAGGTCACAAAAATAAACACTGGAAACCCTACTTTGAAGTGAGAGGCAAGTTGTAGCTTGTAACTGGTTTAGAATTTTTATCGATTTAGAAGAGGTTTCAAGAGCAATCAGACAACATTAGCTAGAGACTCTCAGGTACCATCTCTTTCTTTACCTCCTGCATTACTTTGTTTCAGTTACCGTAATGAAAAGAACAAAAAAAGAAAGAAGAAAAGAAACATATTTAGTTCTTGGATGTCTGTTTGATTAATGATTAATGATTAATGATTTTGATCTTTGATTAGTAGAATGTTGTTAGTGTTTGCTTCTTGGTTTTAAAAAATGGGTTTTCAATGTTTTGGAGAAACTTGTGGTCTTTTTAATGATTGTCACCTCCATTTTGAAAAAGAAGCCAACTTTTTGTTATATGTAAGAGAAAGAGGCGTCTTTTATTAGGTAGATTGTCATTCATAAATGGAATGAAAATGCTTAACCCTTCAAGCTTCTTTGATTTGGGGCTGAGAATTCCTTTATGCAGTTGGTGGGGATAGACAGACATGTTAGAAAATGAGGCAAACCCGACTATCAGTAAGTCAACTGGGTTGCCTAGGAAGCGTTTTTATCGAGCAAGAGCACATAGCAATCCATTGAGTGATTCGCATTTCCCTGTTCCGATTTCTCCTAGTCATGTTGACTACTCGCTTCATTACCCTCAGTTCTTTTCCTCGTCCGGTGAAGTTGGCAGTATCAAAAAGGTCCAGTTTGCTGATGTTGGTTGTGGGTTTGGAGGGCTGCTGATTAGTCTCTCAACACTTTTTCCAGAGACCTTAATGATTGGGATGGAGCTTAGGGATAAGGTGACAGAGTATGTGAAGGAACGGATTTTGGCGTTGAGGACAACAAATCCAGGTCAATATCAAAATGTCTCTGTGGTTCGGACCAATTCGATGAAATACATTCCTAATTATTTTGAGAAGGGGCAACTTACAAAGATGTTTTTCCTGTTTCCTGATCCTCATTTCAAAGAGAAGAATCATCGTCGCCGAGTGATCAGTCCACATTTACTTGATGAGTATGCATATGTTCTCGAGGTTGGTGGCATTATCTATTCAATTACAGATGTGGAGGAGCTTGGGGATTGGATGAAGACTTGTTTGGAGAATCACCCCATGTTTGAAGCCCTCACAGAGGAGGAACTCGAAGCAGATCCTGCTGTGAAACTCCTGAGGACAGCAACTGAAGAAGGGCAGAAGGTTGCTAGGAATGGGGGGCAGACTTTTCAAGCAGTCTACAGACGTATCGCACCGTCCCTTTGAAACATTTAGGAACTCTTAGGCTGCTCAAGCTCAATCGTTGGCATTCGTCCTCTGCCCGTTTGTTACCATTCATCTTGTAACCATCTTTTTATCCATACAATATTTATGCCTGTAATTCTTCAAGGCATCAAAGAAACCTAGAATACGAAAAGTTCCTAGGTTCCTTCTGAATATTCATTGATCTTTGATTATTCATTTTCTGACTGGCTTTAACGTGGTTCGAAGTACGGTCCTTGCATTATCATCCTCAGGTTTTTTGCAGAATTAAAATTGCATTTAAACGAGACATTAATCCAGTAGTTAAGGACTTGAGCGAAAACCTATATGAAATTGCCGAGGTTCAAAACCAAACCCCCAAGGATTAAAAAATAAAATAAAATAATAATAAATCGCTTCAGAGATTTTTCATCAAAACTCACTATTTCTGAAATAGCTATCACTGAAAAAACAGTGAATAAAGGGCTCAAGTTTTTCAAATTACTATTGCTGAAACAAGTATCCAATGTGAGCATTGCACAGACAAACATTCAAAATCTATAATTGTTGTAACCTCCTGCACCAGGCGATCCATACCCTCCCATACTTGAGGATCCATACCCTCCTAGATGTGATGTAAACGAAGATGAAGGGTAGCCGGTTTCTGCCATATGTGAATATGCACTTAATCCCGCATCTATCTTCCCATACATGCTTGACGCTGGTTCCTTGTGATTAGTAATGAACTCCTGCAAACATGAAGATTCAAGACATTAGAGGCAGGTCATAGGGAGACTAATCAATTAAGGCTGCCTCTCTGATGGTAAAATTGCCAAATTTCTATGATTTGAACATAAACAGAACGTCCTCAAGTATCAAAATTTTATGCTGGGCACCTTAGACCCAAAATGTGGAAATGAACGAATTCTAGGTCCAAATGTGCATGCACATGGACACTCAAAGCAGACAAATGTAAATGCAAGCGTGGGAGTGTGAGGTGGGCAGTGGTGAGGAAAAATGTTGGCAGGTAGCAAAATTACCCTGTCTCATTATTAAAGAAAACTACCTGAATAAGCTGTTGAGCCATCTGAACTTGAGCACCGGTGCCCTTAATTTCCACAGTGATCTCATCAGGCAATCCTCTGCTCTCTTGTATTGAAAGGATTGCCCTGCTGGTACGGCGAATGTAGGCAATATTAGATCCAGCAACACCAATGATATCCTCAGCATATGACAGAGGTACTTGCATTGTCTGTGTCACCTGAATTAGATAGTAAAAGTGTTCTCAATCAATCCCAGGTAACATGGAGACGTGATATAAGAGCAAAGTAAACCATGACAAAAACAAATGATATTTCAAATGATCAGAGCATGCTTGCTCTAAAGATCTTACAAGAAAAAATGAAAACAGAACTGTTAAGCCACACATTCTAACATGTCTTGTCAGTTTCCCCGTTGCAATTAAATTCTCAGTCTTGGGCATGCTGCTGGGGCATAGAAATATAAATAAAAAACATGAAATTCAAAGAAGCGGGGGCAGAAGAGGCATGGAATTTGGGAATCATTTTCCTAATAGCAAATTTTTAGGAGCCAGAAATGTTCTAAAATAAATGGCAGGCTTTTTAGACATGAGCGTGCATGTCAGGAAGAACCATGACCAATCAGCCCGAGGCATGCTGCCAAAGCACAGGAAAATAATGAGGGCTTTCCAGTCTTTGGCATGCTGCCAAAACACAGGAAAATATAAACATCACATTTTTTGACATGAGCATGCATGTCATGAAGAACTATAACCAATCAGACTCCTAATGTAAGCCAAGAAATTCAAAATCATATTGGACCATAATATAAGAACTGGATAATTAAACCAACCTGAGTTACAATAGGAGCAGCAGCGCGACCAAGTCCAGTTGAACGGAACCCTACAATTCCAGGATCTTGTCCATAAATTGACAATCCAGGTTGTGAGATTTTGTGTTCAAATTGTGTTTCATGTTCATATATTGACGGATCCCGCTTGAAAGATAGGGAATAATCAGAAGCAATCCCACTTGGAATTGTGGGAACATAAGCAGAATGTAGTGAGGGCTGAGCAATATCAGGCCGTGCATCTGCAGGGCATTCCTGTGAAATTGTTGCATTGTACTGCAAAAGAACTCGGGTTACTTCATAATTCTCACAACCATAATCCAGTAACATTAAAGTGTAACTTACAGTTTTCTCAAATATAGGAATGACACTATGATCAACCAAAAACTTCCTTAGCTGTCCTATTACTGCTTCTAATGCTTTAAAAACCTTCATAGCTTCACCATGTATTTCCACAATTCTCTCATCTGAAGTAGCATATGAAGGTAACTCATCTACGAGGAAAAAGGAGCATCAGAGTTTGTACTGTTCATGAAAAAGAAGAAGAAATCGGATAAATAATGGTGCATATAGAAGTTACCAATACAGCAATCCTGGCAATGGGCCTCAGAAAACCGAGCCCAGGGAACCATAATATTAAACTGTCACAATCTTTTAGTGAAAACTGGACTTAAGTTGCTTAGATTTTGGGTCTATACAGACATTCTGTATTCTAAAAGCTGGCTTAAAACTGGTAAACAAAAATTGAGGAACAACACACAGGAACAGAACGCGAAGTTTGAAATAGAAGCTGTAAATATTTAACAAGGAATAGAAAGATAGCACAGCACAGCACACAACTACCTCAATAATTTCTGCTCAAAATATTTTTCAAGGAAATGCAACTTGGTCAAATATAACTGCTTAATTAAAGAAGAAAATAATTGCTTGAAGCATACCTTCTGCCATAACATGCACAGCTGCACCAGTGTTTTCCTGTATTGATTTGATTATGGATCCTTGCTTCCCAATTAAGTTTATTGCCTGTGAAGATGCAACCAGTAACCTTATGGAACAAAATGCAGAGCCAGCAGCAGCAGCAGCTGAACCGGTGTTGTCACCCTCACCAGGTGATAGACCACTCACACGCTTGAACACTCTCATTACAGCATCCATTGCAGGAGATTGTGGAGCTTCTGGCTCTTCTTTACCAGAAATCAGAACCTGAAAAGAAACATCTACATCAATCACAGAAGTTCCATCAGGGAGCAGAATTGGGACACAATACAAAGAAAATCACAACATAAATAATTCATACTGTTCAACTCATAATGGCTATTTACAAATAGATCAGAGCTTTTCCATCTTATTTCATTCACCAACGGTAGAATCAGCCCACACCTCCCTTAGGGACTTTAAATTCAACAAGCAAACACAATGAAGGCTAAGTTCAGCTTCTTATAGCATGCAAACAGAACCCACGATGGAGTTTCTATTTGGGTTGAATTGAACTTCCAAATGGCGTTCATCCATGCTCAAGAACATGGGCCATATATTTAATGATTCATATACACTTTTCTATTTCATGATTTTGTTTTTTCACATTAACTCATTTATATTGAAAAAAATCACTCAAAATAACACCAAGCTCAACCCTTGTTAATATAATCTAACTAAGTCCTTTTTTTTTTTTTTGAAAACTCAAAGCCACTAAAAGAGATGTGTTCAACTTCATCTCAAATTCAACAGAATGAATTCCAAAATCTGAACACAACATTCCAAATCTTGACTCAGTTCTAAAAGTTAATTCAACTGCTCTTAGGGTTTGCCTTCTAAGATTAAAGCTACGAGCTTTTCAATCCTATATCCATTCATCAACAGTAGAACGAGCCAAGCTTCCCTTCAAGGCCTATTGAATTCAACAAAGTAATCAGCTTTAAGGAGCTTTCATTTTGGCTGCATTAGACTTCCAAATACAGCTCATTCAAGCTCGTAAACATGGGATATATGTCTAACAATTCATAACAGATTTTCCATAGCATGATTTTGTCATTATAACACCAAAAAATCATAACCGATTTCACAATTTAACTGAAAAAAAATGCTCAAAATAACACCAAGCTCGATTCTTCTTAACATAATCTAACAAAGCTCAATCTTATTTCTTTTAAGCTGCAACAAAACTCAAACTGCCAACAGATACATTGAACTCAACAACCTGTACCCCAAAACACTCCAAATCTTGATCCTTCTCAGTTCAAAAAAAAAAAAAAATTCCCATCTTTCACACAAAAGGCACTACCTTTACCACCCAAACCCCGCAAGTTGCAAAAACCCACAAAAGCACAAAGGCTTAAAATTGCAAAAAAACAAAAAACAAATAAAAAAAACAAAGAGGAGTAAACTTTAACTTACAATTCGATCAGAAATACCAAGGGGACCTTCAAGAATACGAATGCGAGCTCGTGTTTCATCACACATCTTCTTCACCAACTCTCCTCTCCGTCCAATTATACTTCCTACTTTCGATAGCGGCACTATTAACCTAAACACATTATCTCCTGGCCATCCCGGCCACTTCTCTGATCCTTTTGGTTGTCCCTGTTGCTTTCCTCCCTCCGTCGCTGCATCCATTCCCGTTTCTGCTTGTTTGTTAACGGCGTTTGCTTCTTTTGGATCTGAATTGAGCGTTGTTGTGGCTGTTAAGTCCATTTTGGTGATTGATTGAGAGAATTTGGAATTCAATTAGGGTTTAATCGAAGAAGTTTGGGATCAATTAGGGTTTACGTAATGGTTCTGTGTGAGAGAGAAAGAGGGGCAGTGAGTAATTTGTGTCGTTGACAAGAAATCGGGTATGTTTTTTTACATGGTTATAAAAACCGGTCCGGTTTATAACTCAGCTTGAAACCTAAGTTATGAGAATTGGGTGAATACGTGGTTATAAAAACCAGTCCGGTTTATAACTCGGCTTGAAGCCAAGATTATGAATGGGGTGAATTAACCCGAATTCATCCCATTTATTTAAAATAATGTTATTTTAGGATTATTTTTAAAATTAAAATAAATTGTTTTAAAAGGCAAAAATAAAAAGTTAAACGAAATCTCATATATATTTTGATACTAAATAGTATAGCAATTTCAATTACTTGTTGGATCAAGTTTTACAAAGTTAAATTCTATTTGATTTGATACAAAGACTAGTTTAAATTAGATTATTGAATTGATTTAGTTGAAATCAAGATTTATATAATGAAGGAGAGGTTTCATTTTGAATTTTATTATTTTTAACATTTAAAAATAAATAATTGAGTAATTTTTTTTGTTACTTTGATTTTATTTCTTTTCAAAATTTGTTATTTTCAAGATACTAAGAAGATCATTGCATAGTTTGATTTTTATTTTATTTTGCAATTAATTTTTAGAATATTATATTTTTCATCCTAAATTAATCAAATTAATGAGATTTTTAAAATGAACAAAATGACTACAACTAAATGTTTGTTTTGTGTGACATCAATTTCTTGTTTAAACTCAACAATCAAATATATGTTTTAATTCTTTTTTGAATTGAGATTTTGAAATTTGTTGATAGTGCATTCTATTACTGTTTGATTAGAGTGATTTTTATTTTTTATTGATTTTTTTACCATTCAATCCAAATATATTTAAGAAACAACACATTAAGTATTTTTTTCAATGACAAACTGATTACTTTTTTGTTTTATGAGAAACTCCTTTATCTTAATCCACTATCCAATTACTAATTAAATGCCAATTAAGCACAATAATCTAAACCAATTTAATTAACATTCTATATAGATATATATATATATATATATATATGATGAAATTCTGGCTAGATTCTT
>Ga0307517_10001795_pt1 | contig 35341 bp, 20 predicted proteins | sample 23_EM_MG_FD_194515 | JGI IMG/M metagenome (GOLD analysis project Ga0307517, IMG submission 194515) | Populus trichocarpa ectomycorrhiza microbial communities from riparian zone in the Pacific Northwest, United States - 23_EM | ecosystem: Host-associated > Plants > Roots > Unclassified | place... | reverse complement strand
AATATTAAAATTATTTTTTAAAAAATAAATTATTTTAAAAAACAACCATTATTATTTTTATAAAAACACTTAAATATTTTTTAGGGTGGTTTCATATGGCGGCTGTCTTTTTTTTCCGTCTTTTATCTTAAATTGGGTAACATCTCAACACATATTTTTAAAGGTAGAGATTAAACAAAATGGACCAAATAATAAGATGCTAAATAGTGAGCCTATATATTGTAATGTAGCTGTTAGTTCAACATGGGTCAAATATTACAAATATATAATTTATTTTTTTTGATAAAAATTAAACATAAAATAATATATATCAATACAAGTTTCAAGTATTTTTTTTGTAATTGGCGTTCTAGTTTGTTTACAAAGTATGTTTTTCTCATGACTAATATTATTCCAGTTTGAAAATTGGTCGAACATCAAGTTCTGACTAGCAGATAATGGATCACAGCCATGAAGTTTCACTTGATATCAACGAGTTAGCCAATTCTTTGAGGGAGCAATTGAAGATCAAGAAGGCTTTCTCCCAGGCATGCTGCATCTACAGAGTCCCGGAACCATTGCGGAAGTTAAATGAAAAGGCATATACACCTCGAGTAGTCTCTCAATAGGCCCAATTCACCATGGTAAGGAAAATCTAAAAGCTATGGAAGACTACAAAATAATGTACCTGCAGCAGTTTCTCGAACAGAATTTATTAGTAAGTGTGGAGGTTTTAATTAACATTATCAAGGAGAATGAAACGGAATTACGGGATAGTTATGCCGAAATCATTGATCTTAGTAAGAAAGACTTCGTAACAATGATCTTACTGGATGCTGTCTTCATTATTATGGTCTTACTGAACATGAAGTACTTGAGAGGGTTTTATGAAAGGAGACGTAGTGACCACATTTTCTATCGTCCATTTAAGTTAGTTGACGTCATGTTTGATATGTGCTTGCTTGAAAATCAGCTTCCATTCTTCATCCTCCAGAAGTTTTTTGAGCTATCCAGTGTAGCTGCCAATCCTGGTAATTGTACCCTTATTGAGCTTACTTGTGGGTTATTAAAAGTACCATGGTCTGACTGGGTAGAAGAGGACAGTTGAAAAATAATCGATTCCTCTGGAGTCCTTCATTTCATTGACTTCCTAAGAAAGTGTCAGCAGCCAACAGAGAAGCACCGTCCAGCAAAAAAAACTACCTACTTTCTTAAGCGCACCCACAACAACAGAGCTCCATCAATCTGGAGTGAAGTTTAAGAATCCAGAAAAACGCTCATTGTTAGATATAACATTCAGTAATGGGATTCTAGAAATTCCACAACTAAAAATAAATGATGTGATGGAAATCTTATTCAGAAATCTCCAGGACTTTGAGCAATGCCATCATGTGTACGGGGATACTTTCGTAAATGACTATATTACTTTCATCAGCTGCCTCGTCGGTGCTACCAAAGATGTGGAAGTACTTGCTCAGAATGAGAATTTGAAAAATATGCTAAGCAGTGACGAAGCAGTATCAAATCTTTTTCACAATCTCATCATAGAAAATGTTCTCTCTCCAGAAAGTTTTCTTTCGGGTCTCTGGGAAGAGCTGAATTTACATTGCAGAAAGCGTAGGCATAAGTGGAAAGCAAACTTGAAGCAGGTTTACTTCAACAATCCATTGACTGGCATATCCTTGTACTCACTGTCATACAAACGGTGTGCTCTATCCTTCAATTGTGATAAATATTTAATCCCTTTGTATTTTCTTTTCATGATTTCAAAGTACTTAATTCAAATCCTGAGAAACGTTAGTTCCTTTCATTTCTTGTTTTCCTGATCTTGTTGCTTAATAAATTCACCCTCTCTTAAGGAATATACAATTTGAAAATTAATCTGCCAGATGTTGATAACTCATATCACAAATTAAATCTTCCAGATGACACAAATTTGGCTTGTTTAAGGTAATTCTCCAGGCAAGTTCCTCTCTTCTTCATGATATACATGACATGAAAATTAATCTGCCAGATGACACAAATTTGGCTTGTTTAAGGTAATTCTCCAGGTAAGTTCCTCTCATCTTCATAATCCATGTTTGATCTGTTATGGTTTGCTCTAAACAATCAAACCTTTGTTCCCAACAATCTCGTTTCTACTCTTAAGCTAGCACAATGCCCTAAAGGGGCTCCACCCCTACACCACGAAGTGAATTGCTATCATCTCTATCCATCAAATAGGCTAATCTGCTTTGTTATCAATTGATATGGTGTATAACATTGATAGAAGGTGAGGTTCTTAATATAAACTTAACATTCTTATTTATGTTAGTTCTAAAATCCTTTATAGAAAGGAAAACCTCATTAAAACTAAGATTATTTATAGGAAATGATTCCTAGTTAAAACTTACCTAACTAATAAAACTCATCTAGTATTAGGATTTATAAAAAATAGAGTATTAATTAAATTTCATCTAGCGTGATGGTTTGGACTTTGCAAGAAGATGCATTTCATAGGTCTATAATCAACAAATCAATTACATACCATTATACATATATTTAAAATACTTGGCTTAATAGTCATGGTGTAAAGGTAATCGTTTAATTTTTTATTTATATACTTTGGTTTAGAATTTAATCACCTCAATTAAAGAGTGACTTGATTAATTTGTTATTCCATAAAAAAAATATCAAAATATTGTTTTTAAATAAAAATCAAATTATTTTTTAAATGGAAAGTTTGATTTTTCAAGATTCCGGAGGGAGGGGGGCTTTTGGTAAAAAAATGAATTGAGGATATGAGATCATGTAAAGCTGTAAAGATGTATTTGTGAGTTCTTATAGGGAATTTTTTTCAAGATTTATGACAACGTAAATCAAAGAAAGATACACAATTGAAGGACAAACTTATTATTTTATTGAAACTTTAGAAAAGAAGTTTAACAATAAAGATCTTATGTCAACATCTTGAGCTATAATTTCTAGCAAGGTAATACATGAAAAGGACTAAACACATATCTATCATTGATTGAAATTTTCTAGAATATCTCAATCATTCTTCTCATATGAACTCATCGACAGGGTCTCTTTTCAATAATCAGTTGGGGTCATGTGTAGATCATTCTTGGCCTAATGACACCATAGTTTTATCTTCAAGATAGTTGATTTCTAGGAACCGGTGTGAAGAGGTCAACTATAGGGAGGGTAGATGTTCTTTGTAGTTTTTTCTCTTACTTTTGTAACCACCTCCGATATTATGAATCTTAGATTCTTTTCTTTTTCCAGTGAAACCGTTCTTCTTAGTCGGGTTAGCAATCTTATCTAACCCAATAACTTGTTCAATCCTCTAAGCTATAACAACCAGGTCAGTGAAATGTTGTGCAGAGCTTCTAACTAAATATTCAAAGTATGAGACCTTAAAAGTGTTGGAAAAAAAAACTGATCATTTTTTTTCAACAAAGAAAGATTAATCTGTGAAGTTGTCTCACGTTATCTTTGAACGTATTCCCTTATAGATTCCTTGTTGTTCTTCTCCATAACTTGTAAGTTTGAACTATCAAATTCCATATTTACATTGAACTTATATTACCTAATAAAGACATCATTCAAATCCTTCTATTTTTTCATATTGGTATTGTCTAACCATATATATCAAATGAAGACAGCATTACTTAAGTTATCTTGAAAAAAATGAATCTTTAGCAAAATTCGAAGAGTTAAACCTTTTATGACGAAGGCGGCACCTAGCAGCAGCATCTTCACAAAAACATCACTACTGAGTTCAATTGCTTCCGCATAACAATTACGAAGCCTTGTCTCTTCCATCTCAGTAACTCCAATAAAATCCTCCAAGCTTAATTCACTCCATGCAAGAAAATCTTTCAGATACCTTCTTTTGTACTCTTCCATTGCTTTGAATTCTTCCCCGCCATGATGAAGTGGGCCGACAGAGATAACTTGTGGTGTTTAGGCTTTTTCATTTAACACTCGCAACCGCTCAGGGACTCTGTAAATGCAACAGTCATCAAGTAAAGGATGCAAGATCTCCAACTCCTCTCTCATAGTCTTCCCTAACTAGTAAATATCAATCGAAACTTGATCGCCTGTCTTCATCTTCTCGCTTGATGTCCCAATCATGCATCTCCATTCTGCGGCTCACGATGATTGCTAGTTTTAGCATCAGCAAATCACAAATTACAACACTTTCTAATTTTTCTTTAATTCTTTCATTAAATAAAAATGGAACTCAACTGCTAGCTCAACCCTACTGAAAAAGATAAGAAGAATCATAGAAAACAGAACTGAAATTACAAGAGATCCCAGTTACTACAAGCTTAAGTTAAGCTCGCATTAGAAATAGCTTTCTGAAGGATCAGGGCATTCTGAATTCGAAGTCTGCACTTAACACTGCATAATCCAACTGGAAAAATCGTTCGTGTTTATGCTTTCATTCGAGTGAACTATCCTAGTTCTTGAAAGCCTTTGAACTAAGTCCAAGGACCAATATCACACATCTAAAGCGATCGATTATACTGATGTATTTCAGACCGATATATCAATCAGAACACTACAACTATAGCGTAAAAAAATTACATAGTTGAATTCCAGGCAATCAAATTCTGCTTCCTCGCTAAGAAACACTTAAAATTTTAAATTCATTTATTTTATTTTCAAGATTTTAAAATTAACTCTATAAAGAATTAAAAAAAAATCAATATAATTATGGTGATTAATCTCAACAAAAAATATATTAATTTTTAAAGAAACTAAACCTTGTATAAGTTATACATTACATTAAACTAGTAGAAAGTAGAAACTCATCAAAACCTAAAATATCTTAACAATATAAAAAATAATATAGTAAAAACAATAAAGATAGCACCCCACATCACAAATTAGCCTCCTTCAGCCAGTAAATTCAACCAATTAAATAACATGGTAAAAACAATAAAGATCTGAGCATGTCTATTAATCAACATACTAACTAATCCGTTGATTATAAATATATATTCCATTGATTATAAATATTGCATCTGCTAAGATTAAAATTCAAATTAGGCAACGCAATTTGCCATTAAATCCTGAAAAGATTTACAATGAACCAAGCCCAAAATGCTCAATCTGCTAAACGACATGGGTCTCAGCAGATGTTGCTGATCCAACTTCACTAAGCCCTCTCTCCTCTAATCCTACGGGCTAACTGGATATCTTTAGGCATAATGGTGACCCTCTTAGCATGAATAGCACACAAGTTTGTATCCTCAAACAACCCAACAAGGTATGCCTCTGCTGCCTCTTGAAGGGCTGCTACGGCACTGCTTTGGAACCTCAAGTCTGTCTTGAAATCTTGGGCAATTTCCCTCACCAGCCTTTGAAATGGCAGTTTCCTTATCAACAGCTCAGTGCTCTTCTGGTACTTCCTGATTTCTCTCAGCGCCACTGTTCCTGGCCTGAAACGGTGGGGCTTCTTCACTCCTCCGGTAGCTGGAGCTGACTTCCTGGCTGCCTTGGTGGCTAGCTGCTTCCTTGGGGCTTTTCCTCCGGTGGATTTTCTTGCTGTTTGCTTTGTACGAGCCATTGAAATAGGTAAGTTGGGAAAATGGGGTTTCGGGTTTATGTTAGGGAAACGAGGGAAAGTTAGGGTTTTGAGTGTTTTTGGTGGGTAGAGATAGGAGGTTATGACGATTTTTATAAGGCGAGGGGAGAGGTGATGGAGGAAGGAAGGAGACAGTGGAATGGGATTTGAGCCGTTGATCGGGAAGCCAAAGGACGGTTGTGATGGAGATCCGAGCGCATGTGAAGCGGCCAATAGGATTGCTTCTTTTAGGCGGGCTCGTTTTTAATCTTTTGGAGCTCCTTACCTTTTCTCTATGGGGAGACTTTCTGGACCATGGATCTCGAAGGGATCCGCGGTTGTGAATGTTTAGAGAAGCGTGGTGAGGATCGCCATCTGCGTGCTCTGTTGAGTGACCAATAGAAATGCTTAATTTGCTTCCTTTTTAGAGATTTTAGGAGATTAAATATGGACCGTTGATTTGCTATTGAACTTACCTGGATGTCATCATGGATTAATCTATATGATAAACCATAACTATTAAACCGATATGATAGAAACATAGGTTGGCGGGTTGGTTTGAAAATTTTGAGATTTAGAGCTTTTTTCTTGATCAAAATTTTAATTTAATTAGACAAGATATTAGTTTGATTAATTTTATCATATTTTTAGTGATCTAATTAAACCAACAAAACTTAATTAAATTAATAATAAAATAAATCATTTTTTTTATTAAAACAATAATATTTTGTTTTTAAAAAAATTCTTGATAACAACCTAACCAAGTTTGGTCACATTAATTGTTGAGTCAACCATGTTATGTTTGGTTGAGTAAATAATTTTTATAGTTCAAATTAAAACTTATTCCGAGTCTCGAATCAACCCATGAAATTAGGTTTAAAGCCATCCTACTAATACCAAAATCAAAATGAAGGTGACATGTATAACCAAAAAGAAACATGACTTAAATTTTATTGTCCAAGTAATCTTCCACTCAATTGTAATACCTCATTCTGAAATTTCTAATCAAAGCCTATATATGTGAATGAAATCAAAGGAAATTCTTGACTTGTATATTTTCTTTATACACAGCAATCACCAAGGAAATGTCAAGGAAGAAGCACAACGAAAAATAATATTATACCCAATTGTTTGGAGGTGAAAAATCATGGAACCGAAATGATGCTTCTCCGGCAGTGTCTCGATCAAGCCTACCTTCGGCCTCGTTCACTGCATCATTCGGAACATCAGCTGGCAGAGGCAGTATTTGATTCTGACTGAGGTGGTGTGCCAGCTGAATTTCAGGTGGGAATGCAAGAACAGGAGGGGAGACAGACTTAAACCTAGCACTGCCTGCACTTGGTAATGGCAATGTTCTGTCCCACAAGAAAACATGAATGAGAATAGGCACCTTGGCATGGCGATGCAAGGAAAGTTTCTGGCTTAGCGAGACAGTGTCAAAACATCGGACTGCTCCTGTTGACGAAACCATCCAAGGAAGGACTTTCTCGTTTGAGACTCTTGAAACAACTAGTAATCTTGATGCACTTTTTGCTTCTTTGTATAGATTGCTGAGCCCTGACCTTGTCGAGGGTGCATTTTCATCACCATCCATAACGGAGGAAATGAAGATAAAGCCCTGTCGATACAGAGCGAAAGCTAAGCAAACTGTTCAAAACTACATATTACTCATCGAAAAAGACAGCAATTGTGACTGGTGGCTTGGAGAGTTAGGTGGAATACCTCTTCTGTGCGGCTAATGGCAAATCCGAGCTTTGTATCATCTTCTTGTATTTTGACCTCAATTGCAAATTCTCCACATAAAGGTGCATACCAGAGACGAACTGCTCTAACTACACCGATATCAACCCCATGATAATCCTCAAAACCATACAAGCTTACATGAGCAAGATTGGACAAATCAGACAATGAACCAGCATTCACAGTTGAAGAAGCTGTCTCTCCAGATATCTGTCCAAAATATATGTGAAGCAAACATTTCATTATTTTGAGCCAAGAGTAGATTGCCAGAATCATAGAAAGTAGCCGTGCTTTCTTTCTGTTAACGTAGAAGATACAGTCAGTAAGTATTATTGCCGACAGTTTATGGACCAAGTTTTAATGATGAATCAAAGGATCTCTATGATAACACTGCTGAAGTAGAATAGGTTTTCCATGGAATTTGAACTGAAAATTAGTTAGCATATGCATCTGAAAAACAACAAGTACGTAAACTAATCCAACTTTCTTGAGGCTAGAGTGGTTACCTTGGTAAGCAGGGATTCAGTTTGAATGTTCATGAAAACAATTGAAACCCCAGAGGCCTGAGATGCGTGCAGCCACGCATTTGCCCTGGCAAGAGTGTCCTCCAAGTCATTGTACCGAGAAGCAACTGGATCTGAAGCTTTTGGAAGGAGGAGTAAAGAAAGAAAGCTGCTTGAATTGGGAACATCTAGCAACTCCTGCATCCTCTTTTCCCACGGATATCCCACATATCCATCTTGAAGCTTAGCCCTCTGTAATGCACTAACAATTCTGGAGCTTCTTGAAGCTGCAAAATGCAACTAGTCATTTCACATAGATAGAAACAGTAGCAGAACATAAAAGACAAGTTGCAAATTAAGTTCTAGTTCACCAAACCAAAAAGTGCAAAAGATTTAATATTGTTGTTGACCAGAGATTCATTTGCCTGGATCTATCAGCTACCTACTGTAAAATGGATTTGAAATGTACACCGATGTTTTAAGCATTCCATCGCATTTTGTTGATACTTTTGAAGCTGAATTAATTGCTCATTAAAAGCTGCAGGAAACCGCAACCAATAACAAGTTTCGACGATAATGGCTCAAGAATGATCCCAAGCTAAAGTCATGTAAGAGACTATAGAACTTCAAGTGGCTGTGACAGGTGATATGCACATTAAGATTTTGACAACGTTAAATTATTCAAACCATTGATTGGGATTTGCACATACTACATTGTGAGACAGGATTGAAGGAATGCAGTTACGTTCAGTTAGTGAAGACATAGAAATATATAAGAAAGTCATAGGACACAGAGAGCCCAGGTCAGACAGTGAAAACGCCAGTTGTTTTAAGCATTATTAAGGGATCTTTTAGCTCCAGCTAAAGGTTGGAAAATGGTGACATATCGCAGTTACTTTCAATCAGAACTTGGGCCTAAAAGAGGGCATTGCACATCAAATAGAGCAAAAACCAACACGAGATACACAGAAGATGGCATTCTTCATCCAATATTGTGATTTTAAAACTTAAAACTAAATTTCCCATTTGCCACCCCTCACATTCAAGCATGATCCATGACACTCAAACTAATGCAAGCCAATTACAGCCCTAGTCCATGTTACATGTGCAGAACACTGTTCTCTGTTATTGAAGCATCAAAATCCTAGCCCCCAGAAAAGGAAAATTGTAAATAAGACCAGACACAAACTAATTCAAACTAACAAGTTAAATAACTTTAAAATGTGAAATGCCTATAGACTGAATCTAACATTCATCAAACAATGGTATGGATGCAATCAGTTGTAGTGGAGAAATTCTTCTTGGCAGCCAGTGTTTCTTGTAGAATCTGAACTCTACAAAGTCCAAAAGCATAGCCACTAACCCATGTGTAAACACCAAGCCTCAATTTTAAAAAGTTGAAATATGATCAATCAAATATGATGTGACAAAAACAGGTGACCTAACAAATGCAACTAAAAAAAAAACGCAAAGCCAAGCCAACACCATTTTAGTCAATTTGCACAAAAAAAAATGTCACCATGTCATGTTCACCATCCCAAATTAGAGACAACAGTGGATGAAAGGATTGCTGCATTGATATGAGAAGCACATTCTTGAGAATGACAAGACAGAAAAGGGGAAAATTAATGAAGCCAAGTGGGTCAAGAAGATAAACTCTTTACATGAAATCCTCTGTCTTTTTGTGACCATCTAGAAAACAATTAAAAGTAATGATTGTCTCCAACGAAAAAAACTATTAGGAGAAAATTATGTGACCCATTAGTCAATGCCCACCAAATTCTGCCCCACTTGGTACATTTCACACATTCTATAGAGTACAAAAAGTTTAAGGCTACTTGATATTTCTAAATTCTCTTCCTAACACCCTCTTAAGCTTGATTATAATACTTCTAGTATTCTAGCTTTTTCGACAATAAAGAGTATTTTCGGATCAGTTTAGGCAAGAGTTAATGAAACTTAATTAACCCTGGAAGCTTCATATGAACATAAAAATCAGGAAATTAACCCTCCCCCCGCATGCTTGTCTTAAAAAAAACATGGTACCCGTAAAAAAGTCAACACAAAACACAAAACACAAACTCGAAAACATCAAACTTTTCAAAGATACAAACTAAAGAAATCACCTTGTAATTCAAAGCACTCGGCTTCAGACCGATCTGTGAACCCGACAGAATAATTCGGATCCGCAATAGACCTCAAAACGTACTTGTTCTTGTAACCCGACTCGGGCACAACACAGGCATGCAACTCAGCAAACTCATCTCCACCACGTCTAACTCGAACAACAATCGAAGTCTCTTTGTTTTTGAACGAGTTATGAAGTATCTTTTGAACCCCACTTTTTCCATTCTTGAATGGAGCGCTATATCTTGTCAACCCGCCAGACCCGGATGATGATGACGACGACGACCCGGATCCGATAAGAATTTCTTCTACTATATCTCCTGTTTGAAGCATGTCTACCTTCCATTCGTCAGCTTTCGAAGTCCCTTTTAGACATTCTATTGAGAGAACAAGAAATGATTTTGAGTCCCTGCCTGGTGTTTCTGGTGGCGAGTTTCGGTCCATGGTCATTTTTCGGGTCAGCTTATGATTTTCTTGAGAGGGAAGATTACTGGTTTGGTGATTATAGGGTGATCGTTGCTTGGTTGATTAAGAAGAGTTAATCTTGTAACTAAACAAGGACAAGAATTATAGATTCATAGATAGATTCCGGATTCTAGCTCCAGAATCTAGAAGAGAAAGGGGGGAGGGAGAGAGAGAGACGTGGGGGGATTTTAAATTGTTGTTAGAAATGATGTGGAGAGGGGGCGGTGGGGTTTATGAGTTGATTAGAGAAAGGGGTATTGTATAATATTAGATTTTTCGAGGGTTGTTTTGTGAATTTGTGTGTGTAATAGGGAGGATGGCCAAGTCAAAATATTCCCTTCTTTTTTTTTTTTTTTTTTTTATATTTATTGTTGTAAAACACGGCTCCATTCATAACCCAGGATACAGATTAAGTGAATTAATGTAAAATATTATTATTTTAATTATTATTTTTTAAAAAAAGTAGAGCAACAACATTTAATAATACTGGTTTGGTTAAGCAAGAAACTAAATTTCAAAGAGTTTACAGCAAGAGTTTATGGTTATTTGCTTAAAACGGTGCGCACTAGAAATATTGATGTGTAGTGCATCATCGCTACAACGTTACAGGAGTCTCGAATCTTGATCGTTGCCATTTCAAGTCACCATCTCTTTAAGCTTGATTCAAGAGGGAAGTCTTTTCTCTCTCGTGTTCGAATTCAATGGAGGATATGGGGAAAAAATGGTGAATCAGTAGAAGTAAATGATCTGTCTGATATTATATTTCGAGAGGGATATTGGTGTAGTGGTATATATAAAAATTGGTCGAAGAATATGCGATTGCTGAAGCAATTATTTTTACACCAGGAGAATGGAGATTGGCAAATTTGGATTAGCCAACTTGATCACCATGTTTTGTGTGTGGAATAAGTTCTATTTAATTCCATGAATCGTAGAGAAGACAACGAGTCATGAATGAGTATGAAAGTTGTAATCGAAGTTATTAGACCTCATCATTGTTGATATACATTAATCCAAGACGAATTTATTTAAATACTTTTTAAAAAAATTAATATTATTATTTTTAAGACTTTTTAAAATCAAAACCATATTTTAACTGTGTTAAGCAGGTTATAAGTCAATCCATCAGGTTAACCTCGGATTGATTTTTTAAAATTTAATTTAAATCAAGAACTAAGTAGATCAAGTCTCAGATCGATTTATCGAGCTGTATTGTTTTAATAATTGTTCTAACAAGTCAAAAAGCTTGTCTAGCTTTGCTTTTACTTTTCAAAATTCTTTACACTTGAAAAAATATTAAATTAAAATTTGTTTTAGATGATTTTTTATAGTTTTAATATATTGATGTTTAAAATATAAAAAAAAAAATCTTAATAATATTATTTTAATATATTTTTAATTAAAAAATAATTTTACAAAGCACTTATCATTTTATTAAACACATGAAAGTGGCTAAGTATAAAAGTAATTTTAAGAGAGAAAAAATACAAATTATATAATAACATCTTGATTAAGAGTTGGTTTAGTATATCGGTAGTATTTATTTTTTAAAATATTTTTTATTTAAAAATATATTAAAATAATTTTATAATATAAAAAATAATCTGAAATAAAAAAATTCAATTTTGTTTTCCATAAATTTCTTGCCTGGGAAGTACATACATTAGGCGAACATGAGCTGTTAGTCAATTATAAATAAGGTGGTCAAGTCTTTTTATATTCCTGGTTACATCGTGCCAGCTATGGGAATACAGGTGATGGAAATTAATTCATTGATGTCGTCCCCCCCCTTTTTTTTTTTTTTTTAATTTCTCGCCTGAGAAAATGATTCCATGAACAGGCCAGTTACTAGGGAATTGGAAAGGGCAGGCCCTAAGCATGATAGGTAATAATAGTTGGAAGATATGCTACACGATTATTTTCACGTATAAAAAACAAAATATAGTTTTAAAATTTTTTATTTGAGTTACTTGGATTTTTTTTATATATATTTTCACATGGATGTTTGAATTACTTTGCGGATATTTTAATTAATCTCACAAGTTCTGAAATTAATAATTATATAAGCCTTTAATAATTTTAAAAGGACATAAATTTATGACCATTAAAAAATAAATTGAATTACCTCTCGGAATTACGTTACTTGAATTTTTATTTTTTTTGTTTTTAGTTTAACGTGGGTGTCCGGACCAGCTTGCGCGTACCTGTTGAATAGATTAGGTTAACTAGAATTTTTAACTGAATTAATTATATTTTTTTATCATGAATTAATTCATTAAATTAATAGAATTAAACTTAGTCCAAGATAAATGAGAATGCTCTGGATGGTGATTAATATACTATTAATACATTTATATTTTGATATTATATGTGTATTATATCATACGTCCCATTTTAATATAGCAAATGTAATCTCAAAATCATGCTTACATTTTGAATATGCAGGCGAGGAATCAAGTGGCATGGGGCAACAACTGAGAATAGAACTCGGCAACTCGCGGGTAGATCCTAATCTTTATAAAAAAGAAAAGTTGAAAAAGAGTCTTTCGTATTTTCAAGAGCTTAAAGTAGGAATGGACTTGAAATAATATATATGGATTTACTTGAATTTTCCAATCTTTGGACACAACCGATATTTATTCAAACCTCATGATAAAAAGAAAAAAAGAAAGTCGGTCCATTTCCACTTATATTTCTAATTACCAATCTCCCTTGCTTTAATCGAAAAAAGAAAAATTCACAGGACTTCCAAAATCCAAATTGCAACCCTCCTTACAGTGCTCTCCTGGTTGATTCTTATTAACTGAAATTTTATTAGAAAAAAAAACAACAACAATATCCCTTTTAATCATACTTTTAGAAAGATCCAATTGATTAAATTTTTTTTATTAAAATAATTTATTTTTAATAATAATATTTTTTTAAAAAAGTTAATAAATTTATAATTAAGTTTTTATTGAGTCAAGTCCGGTGTGTTTTTGGGTGTGTTTGAGAGTGTAGTAGCAGTTGTTTTTTAAAGTGTTTTTCACTTAAAAATATATCAAAATAATATTTTTTTTTATTTTTTTAAAATTATTTTTTTGATATTAACACATCAAAATAATCTAAAAAAATTAAAAAAAATATTAATTTTAAGTTTAAAAAACTTTTTAAAAACATTTTTAACTCAAACGAATCAATTTTTTATATATATAATTTTTGTAAGCAAGGCCCTGATCAGCTTAGATTTCAGGGAGACCAGCTGGCCAGTACGGTTTTCGAAAGAATGCTTTTAAATGAGAGGGGAGAAAACAAAAGCAAACAAATAAATAATAATTCTTAGGTTCCCATGGAAGTGGGCTCCACGAAAGCAAGACGTCACAATGCACAGAAGTTTTATTGGACAACGAATAGAAGGTGCTTAGAATATAATTGGCTAAATTGTAAGATTCAATACACGCGCTATTTTGGAGACTGAGGCTACGAACCATTCACTTATAAGAGAGAATTATTTTTCTTATATCATAAGTTCATAACTAATTTGCTAGCTTGCAAGTGACAATCACGCGCAGTGTGACGTCGGCAAGAAAAAGCTGATGACTGTGACATGAACACAGTTAAAGTTGTTTTTTTAAAAGATATTTTTGTAAGGATACTAAATTAATATTTTTTAAATATATTTTGAATAATTTTAATATTATTTTATTAAAATTATCTAAAAGGATGTAAAAAAGAATCAATCTAATAATTTTTTATTATTAAAAACACTTTAAACTAAATTAAAAAAAAACTAAAAACACAATACTAAACAATATCTTCATCAATAACAAAATAAATTTAGAAAGAATTTCTATCCTTAAAAAAAAAAAATTATATTTTTAATTATTTCTATATTTTAATATTTGTTTTTACAGTTTAATTATATTTTTAAAAAATTTTGAATTTTTTTGGATTTGACAAATGATGCTTTTTCTCCTCACTTTACAAGCAAAAACATCTAAAATCTAAATGTATCAAAATTAAAGTTATAAAGTCCTGTATAATTAACTATTTAGGGGCTGATTAGAATTGAAATGCAACTCATATTTTATGATTTTTTAATTTTTTTTAATTAGATTTTTTATATTTTCAAATTGTTTTGACATGCTAATATTAAAAATAATTTTTAAATTTTTTTTTTAATATATTTCTAAATAATTTTTCTTTTAAAATAACTATTATCACACTTCAAACATTTCAATTTATTTCATAAAATTCACAAAGCATGAGCATCAATGGTAAAAGTTTTGACTATACTTCCAAGGTGGAAAAGAAAATGAATTTTGTTCAAGAACAGTATCAACCTTCTATCATAACCATTCATTATAGCTGACTAGTATGATAGAAAATAAATTCATATTTTTTTCACCACCTCATTGGATTTTCCAACCAACTTGGTACGTATTTTATTATAAGACAAAAAATATTATATAGTTTAAAACTTTATTAATATAAGATCGTAGATTTTATTACTAGTTTCTTAAGATATCAAAGAAAAAAAATGTTATTTATACTCTCTCCCTCTCTCTCGTCTTTTTATTTACTAATTAAGATATTCAAGCTCTCCTCAAGCATGGCAAGGAGTGCAACCTATAGCATGCTCTTGGAAGACATGTCCATAACCATAGAAGGGAAGGTTATGCATGCACCTTCACCATGAAGATTCGTCACTGTCTATAGTTTCCATCTATTATATTTTTATTTTTTTTGTCAAAAAGAATGAAATATGCATCACTGAATTGCCAAAGTTGGGGTGGGTGCCTTGTTGCTTTGTTTTTTCCACCTCATAATTCAAATATTTTGCTAGAGAAAAATAAAATAAATCACAACTATCAATCAAAAGAAAAGGAAATTAATAATTAGCATGAAATAATTAATTACAGAAACAGAGAAACTTTTTCTTGATGTCTATCTTAATCTTGGAGTTTAGTTTTGGAAATCTCTATGTTGCTTACAACACATCTATAGTTTTAGTCAATTAGGGGATGATACTGACTTTTGTATTTAAAAATGGCTTCACAAACTATTTTTGAAGTAGACCGCGGTTGACATGGTAATCTTTTATCATAATTAACACTAATTTCTAGTATTAGTATTAATTAGTATGTGTTTGTGTGTGTGTATATATATAAATATTAGCAACTTGGCTATCCAGTTCTATACATGAACTAGCCTGTTGTATATATATCTAGCTGTAAATGAGTTTGAAAGACGAGGCAATTTCACTCTTGTTTCCAGCCTTGCTCCACTGCATTTTCTCCATGAATCAACCACCAAAAAACCTACAAAAAAGTAGCAGCAGCAATAAGGGAATGGAACAAAATCTAAATATGTTTTCTTGTAAGGCTTTAATCAGTCAAAACATATGGATTGACATATTTTTTGAATGCAAATTTATAGTTCTTATTGCAAGACTAGTAAATTGATTCATGGAGTTTTGAGGTGTTAATTCTTGCAAGAAATGAATGGTCAGGCATTATGAGCTGGAACACTGCGAAGTCCATCAATTTCAAGCCTTTTTTATAAGGTTCTGGTTGCTTTCTTGAGATATGGAACTTCAGACATTCTGAGATGTGGAACTTCATGCCGACTTCTACCTGTTACATACAGTAGCATGATTGATACTATAGCAGGAGTGCATTACTTACTAGAGCCATCTCTTCTTTGGAGTTGTATCCTTGGATGAACTTTGAGTTTGCCTTCTAATCTTCCTGCCGTCTCCTCCAGCTAACATTTGCTTTGGCTTTGAAGGAGAAAGACCAGAAGATTCTTGGTTTCTTGATGTTTCTTTGGGAGGACTTTCTGTTCTAGACTTTGCATGAAGCTCTCTACCTTTCCTTTTAATCTTCCTGATGTCCTCTCCAGCTGACAACTGCTCTGGTCTCGAAGAAGAGTTTCCGATGGATTTTCGCTTTGTTGGTATTTCTGTCAGAAGCCTTTCTGATCTAGACTTTGTCTTTGGTTCAGTTAACCCTGCCGAAAACCTTGAGGCCTTCGCTTGAGCTGGTTTATGGGTTGTTGTCAAAGTGAGGACATCACTCTGAACAGGAGTCTCCTGAATTTAAACAACAGGAGGTTTTTTCAGTCTATACTTCATAGGAGAGAAGTCTGAACTGGAAAAGCAAGGCTATTGATACTATTCTGCTAAGGGTCACCTGAACCGTAAAAGAAGGAGGTTGTGGTTGGTTTGAAGGAGAGGAATCTGAATCAGAAGAGGAAGAACTGTCCAGGTCATAGAGTATGTTATCCACCATGACAGGAAGTTCCCAATTGTCTGAGATAGATAACGGATGGGATGGTCTCCGAAGTCTCGGAGAAAGCTCTGCCTGTAAAAAGTTACATGAGTTTTGGCAATTGTCTAGAACTCTTCCCTAACTACCAAATAAATAATCCTGCTAACACTGAATCCTCACCTTTTCTTCTAAGACCACCATGTTCCTCTTAAGTCTTTTGATCATTGTGTTCTTCCTGCATATAATGTCTTCCAATTCGGCAAATCTCTATTATCATGGGGAAAAAAAAGATGTGTTCAAATAAATCAGACCTAGATATGGTGAGAAGAAAAGGGCTAATGCAACATACTTACTGAAGTAATACCTTTGAACCTGCAAATGATTGAAGATCGGTGCTCAGCTCCTTTATGGTGGCATCCTTTTCTTCACACTCTTTCTTCAGATTGAACATGTCTTGGTCTATTGCAAAGGTGTTCATCTGTTATAGAGACAGAACATGAGTTCAAAGGTGATAAGGAAAGCAGCATATCACGTTATCCTCCTTGATTGTAGGAAATAATTTAGCAGAAACGTTAGGTGATTGTTTCTATAGTTAGTTTCCTACTATAACTATATCTGTACATTCCTATATAAATAAACCTCTCCACCACAGAAGGAAGTGTGGCTTTACCATTCCTGTTAAAAGGAATGCAAACTTCATATATCGGCGAGTTGTTAACTCCAACAGCAATCCGGCGGTAGGTGTCTCCCAATATATTTAATAGCATTTAACTATAAGAAAACAAATTTATGACTGTTGTGGAGAAACTGAGCAACTGAGCCTTTTTCCATCGTATGATTCATGTTGTGGAGAATCATGACTGTCCTTCATGATATTGAATCTTTGGAAAACAAATTTATGAGGCTATTACAGATGAAATATCTTGAAAATGTAATTACTGGGCCAGAATCATCCATTACTTGTATTTCTTCTGCAGAACCAGTTGAACCCCAATCTGAAAAATCTGACATTTTCTGCTCTTCTGGTTCCTCCTCATTTCCGAAAGGGATTTTGCAATGCAGCACCTCATCCCCTCTAGGCATTCTCACAGCTGAGTTCCCCTGGTAGAAAATGTGGAAAATTTTAGTGTTTAGAAGGTAGAAACTGATCATGGTCTGAATATCACCCCTGAAGCTCCAAGTAGGCAAAAAAGTTATTGTATCTAACATAAAATGATTCTCACCACCAAACCAGCTACATGTTCTTGGTGTTCATCACGTTGCCAGGAGCCACCGTCAACAAATTCAATTCTGTCGCAGCCAAAAGCATCGTTTGCTTTAGTTTCTTCCTGATTATTAATGTCATTCAGCTGATCACACAGATTGTCAAGCTTCTGCTCCATGCTTGATAGAACCTCATCCTGAAATTATTCAAATTCAGAAATGATCAGACCATTAAATTCCAAAGAAATTTTTTTGATGATATATCTTTGTCTTAAATATCACAATGCAAGATGGAAGAAACAAAAGGATCAATCATTAACATTAAACGCTCAAGAATAAATTCATGAATAATTAATCATCATCAAGGACAGTCTAACTAATAAAGCAAGCCAATGATGAGATTTCTGACCCTTAGCTCCACAGACTTTTTGAGCTGATTGATGACCCTATTCTTTCTAGACCCAGCAACAGCAAGACCAAGAGCAGCAACAATGAGAAACCTTTGAATTGGACTAAACAGCTCTGAACCCACATTTTCATCTCGGTTAAAGCCAATGCCAATGGCTATATCCGAGCTGGCTTCCCCTTCATTCACAAGCTGTTCTTGTGGGTCCACCCATGGCAACCGCCGAGGTGATGGAACAGCTTGGCTTGGCTTGAACTGGCTCGAGAGCCGGGGCGAGGTGGGAGCAGAAACCGGAGAAAATAGGGAAAGAGAGACTAGAGGTGGAGGAGCACCGCGCCTAGCTGAGAAGCCAAGCTTGTTTTGATCAGCCATGAAGAAAACTTGAATATAGCAGAATTTTGTTTCTTCAAAACGTTGGCAATCACAATTGTTTGTCTTTAATAGCTTAAGTTCTCACTGGATTAGTTATTTACCTGTGGTGCTAAATGAAACACTTACCAAAAATATACATTCAGTGCGGGATTAAAGAAGCTGTAACCATAAGCAAGCAACGACCATATGGGCTCACGAAGCCATAGCCATGTAGAGAAGTATGGCTACGGGAGGTGAGATATATGCAGTTAGGCACGTCAGGATTTTGCTTGCGTTGTTTCCTTTTGTTATTAGAACAGGTTGGAGGGGTCAGATTGAGGCAAAAGTAGCTATAACCACATTACCAAGAGAGGAAATATGGTTATGATTTTGTGGCTGACATACTATGGAGGTTTCTTAAATGGATGGTCTAGGGATCATGTATATTTTAGCTCTAACTAAGTTTTTGTAGGAAATACGGTTGCCTCGCATTCCATTCCAAATATAGAGCAAAAGGCACTACATGGGATCATGTATATCTGATATGAAGTGGGTGTTACATGAGTTTGGTATTTGAAAAAGTGGTAGTATTTGTTTTTTAAAGTATATTTTGTTTGAAAATATATCAAAATAATATTTTAAAAAAATAAAATTGACATCAGTACATCAAAATAATACAAAAACATAAAAAAATTAATTTAAACAAAAAAATAAAAATTTCAAATTTTCATGAAATGTCGTTTGAAACGCAATTTCAAACAACGTCTAAGTTAGACCAGATGAAAAGTATTGTGGGTTTTTTTTTTGCAATTATTCATTTGAATTACTGATTTTCCTTTCAATTTCAACCTTCATGGTTTTTTTTATATTATGTTGCGCATTGTATTTATAATATTAAGAAATTAAATTTTATTTTATCAAATTATATATTTATTCGACACCATGAAAATCTTATATTAAGTTAATTGGGATAAATTTTAGTTAATTTCTCGATCAATGTAATATTAAAAGATAAAATTAAAAAAAAAAAATTGCAATAGAAAATATTAAATAAATTAGTTTTTAAGCTCTTATCATATCTTCGCCACTTCTTGCATTATCAAATATGGTCTCACGAAATCTTGAGGGATAACTTAATTGGCTGGTTTTAGGTTTGCTCCTCAATGATTACAAGTTTGAGTCTCATCAAGGTTACTGAAAACTTATATAATCGTTAATTTCAGGGCTCGTAAAATTAGTTAAATTACAAACAAACATTCATATTAATAAAATAAAAAAAATAGTCCGACGGCTCTCAAACATATGCAAGCTGGTTATAAGGGCTTTGATTCTTGAATTTTAACAAAGTTTATGGATGACCGATAAAATGCGGTAAATGAGAAGAATAAAGAATTATCCTTTCAAATGGCAAATCAAACTTACCTAGAAAACTGGACACAACACAAACAAACATGCATTGACCTAGAGGTTGAACAGAAGATCCGATGACCAACAACTCTATGTTTTAGACAGTAAAAAAAAAAAAAACTGAAAATAAAATTGTTTTTTTTTATTTTAAAAAAAGACCAATTCTCGTACATGTTTAACCAGGTTACCTTTTTGGACCGTTCAAAAACTAACCAAGCCAAAATCAAGCCAAGTCTAGGTTTAATAACTATTATTCATATTTAAAAAAATATGAATAATAACTATTATTCATATTAAAAATATTAAAAAAATAAAAATTGTATTGCTAAATAGCTAAATCTAAACGGTGCAGGTGATTATAATGATCTTTGAACAAAATAAAATTTCCAATTGGATCTCCTATTTATGAAACATTACCCTATTAACCCCCACCATTTACATTTGTGAAAAATAATGAGATCACTGGAAACAAACAGGTCCTTTTTATGATTCTAACTTCTAAGGAGATGGTTATTTGGAAAATGTCCAATTGATTTGGGGGTCCCAGTTGATTTTGTTTTTGTCTGGGACCAAATTGAGAATTGGATGATATTTGGGGGATGAATATGTCCTTTACCAAAAACAAATCATTAACAGGAAGAAATATTAACTAAAGCTGATATTTTTAGAAATAAATATTATGTCTGGACATCTACAGAAATTCTATTACTTTAACAACATATCATAATGATAGCAACATGGCCCTTCCAGTTCTAGATATCAACTAGCCTGTTGTATATCTGCCAGCAAATGAGTTTGAAAGACAGGCATTTTTCTTCAATTGCCAGCCCTGTGTTACCCTTATCTACATACATCTACCGCATAAACCTACAAAGAAGTGGCAGCAAAAATAAGGTTTCACGACAGAATATGCTTTCAGATAAGCAACATATCAACCAACAAGCATTGGATATATCTATATAAGAGTAAAAGAATATCTCCCTCAAAGGGTCCAGTTGAATGTGATAATGACACATCTGTTATTCACAGGGGTTTATACAGTTGATGGAATCAAATTTCCAGTATTTATTCCCAGAATCTAGCTTATGTTTGCAAAATTAAAATGTTGTTTGGGTGGAGATTTACAGTGTTAACTCCTGAAAGAATTGAAGAGTCAAACCTTGATAACAGAATGCAAAGTTTCCAACTGAGAGCAGGTCAATTTTTCAAGTCATTGTTATGAAGTTTTGATTGCATTTTAAGCATCAACGAGTCAGTTATTGACTTCGCCTCATTTTTAAGATTCTGAGATATGAAACTCGATGCCAACTTCTTGGAAAGCAAATTTAAAGGTCTTAGGAAAACTTGAAAACAGAAAATGATTTGGCTCCCAAGCTTAGTTCGAGTACCATTAGCAAGTGAAAGTAACACTTGAAACTGAATTTATATGTTAAACTATGACAGGTGTGCATTACTTACTAGAACCATCTCTTCTTTGAAGATGCATCCTTAATTGCACTTTGAGTCCGCCTTCTAACCTTCCTGATTTCAGCTGACAACTGCTTTGGCCTCGAAGAAGGAAGTCCAATGGACTTTTGATTTGTTGATATTTCTTTGAGAGGACTTTCTGATCTAGATTTTTTGTGAAGTTCTACCACAGAACTGGAGGCCTTTGCTGGTGCTGATTTCTGGCTTTTTGTCAAACCAAGCTCACTGCTCTGAACAGGAGTCTCCTGAAGTTTAACAACAGGGACTTGTTTTTCAGTTCATAGAATAGAAGTTGAATTTGAAAGTTACACTAATTGTACTATTCTGATAAGGGTTACCTGAATTTGAGCAGCAGGAGCTCGTGGTTGGTTCGCAGGAGAGGAATCTGAATCTGAGGAGGAAGGGCTTGTGGTGCTATCCATATCATAGATTATGTTATCCACCATGAGAGGAAGTTCCAAACTGTCTGAGACACATAAGGAGGACGATGGTCTCCTAAGTCTTGTAAGATGCACCACCTGTAAAACCTCAAAGAAATGCGAGGTCGCAAAGCATATACATCTTCTCAAATCAAGTTTCAGTGAGTTCCAACTCTTCTCCAAATAATTTTGCTAATACTGACTTCTTACCTTTTGCTCCAATACCATCAAGTCCTTCCGAAGTCTTGTGATCATCGTGTTCTTCCTGCGTATGATGTCTTCCAACTCAGCTATTCTCTATTATCATGGGAATAAAGATGTGTTGGAGAATAAATCAGATAGAAATATGGTGACTGGAAAAAGGCAAAGGAAACATAGTTGAAAAATATTGCTCATGAGTCCAAAATACCTTAGAATCTGCCATATTATTTGTTTGAAGAATACTGTTCAGCTCCTTAATGGTGGCATCCTTCTCTTCACACTCTCTCTTTAGATTGAACATGTCTTGGTCTATTGCGTAAGTGTTCATCTGTTTTAGGCACAAGCATGAGGTCACTGAAATGCAGACTTGAGACCGATTTCCGGGGTTAATAATACTAAACTATTTCTAAATTCAGGTTCCAGTTGTAATCTGATCTAGCAAATTATGTTACCAAGTGAAAAATCTGTAAGAAATAACTACTGTTTCTGAATCTTCCATCACCTGCATTTCTGCTGCAGATGTAACACTTGAAGCCCAATCTGACAAATCTGACATGCGGCGCTCTTCTTGTTCCACCTCATTTATGAAAGGCATTTTGTACTGCAGCACCTCATCACCTTTAGACACTTTGACAACAGAGTTCCCCTGATACAAAATTAACAACATGTAGTATTTGAGCATGCAGACACAATCTGATTCTATGATTATAATTACTCAAAACACCAAAAGAAACAAACTTAGCATCTAATTAAATGATTCTCACCATCAAACCAGCAAGCAGGTCATGGTGTTGATCACAATGCCAACAACCACAGTCAACAAATTTAATTTTATCACAACCAAAAACATCATTACATGGTGGTTCTAAATTCTTCTTGTTGTTGAAAGATGCATTGCCCTTGGTTCCTGCCTGGTTGTTAATGCTGCTCAACTGATCACACAGATCATCCAGCTTCTGCTGCATGCTTGATAGCACCTGATCCTGAAACCAGCATTTCGTACAAAGCATTTAATCAGACAGATCTCATGGCTACAGCCTACAATCCATTCTTTGCATCTTTTAAATTTATCTGAATCCTGCTCACATTCAAGCAAAAGGTAATACCAATAAAGAGCAACAGGACAAGGATGGGGTTAGAAGGAACTGTGCACTAGACATGGACATTCATACCAGTGGATTCAAAATTCAAAAATGTTTTCAACCATGATATCTGGAGTCTAATATTTGTAACTGCTGTCTTAACTATCAAAATAGAATACCAGCATTTATAAAGGGATCACTCATTAAGAATCAATTAATCTAATCTAGCATTAAACCATATCTTTTTAATACTCCTATCATACCAAAGCCCAAGAATTAAAGAAACTGCTTTCAAAAGCAGAATCTTTAAACTCCTGTGATCCACGGAATCATCATTACAGATAAAACTAATTAATAAACAAAGCCATTAATTCAAACAAACACTCCTAACTAAAATCAGAGAAAACAAATTAAGCCATCAAAATAACACCAAACACCCTCTAAAGTTCCTACCTTTCACACAAAATCAAGCACCAAACCTCCAGTTCACACTCAAAAACTAAAAAAAATCATTTTTTAAGCAAACCCACTTTCCAAAATCCAAAAACAACAAACCCGTTCATAAAATGAAGTTAAAATCACTAACCCTAAGCTCCACAGACTTTTTGAGCTGATTAATGATCCTATTCTTCTTAGATTCAGAAACAGCAACCCCAATAACAGCAACAATCAGAAACCTTTGAACAGGACTAAACAGCTCCCAAGCCACACCCGCCTCCCCGCTCAACCCAATGGCTTTAGCAGAGCTAGCTTCCTCAGCATCCACAAGCCGCCCTTGCAAAGACACCCTAGCCAGCCGCCGAGCCAATGGGACTGCTCGGCTCGGAGTGAACTGGCTCGAGAGCCGGCGGCGGGAGGAGGGAGTTGAGATTGGAGGGAATGGGGAGAGAGTGACAAATGAAGGTGGTTGAGCCACTTGATCCGGGCCGGTGGGGGAGCCGAGCCGGAGGGTGGTATAGTCGGCTTGCTCTTCTTGTTCCATGAAGAGAAAGGAAGACAAAAGTGCGTGATTGCAGGGGAGTTCGTGGTTTTCGAACGTTGGAATTTATTTTGAGGGCATTGAATCTGTTTCTATATTTTTTTGATATGGATTCAAATTTTGTGATTTGAGAGGGAATTTATTTATTTAAATTATGGATGTTGAACGTTGGTTGTAGTAATTGGGTTTTTGACACGTGTCCTTCTTCTTCTTCTTCTTCTAGGATGACTCTTGGGGTTTTGTTTTTTTCTGAATTTGAATATGAGAAATTTAAGGATATTTCTTAAAGCATGGTAAGAGATAGGTGAATTGATGTGTGTTTGACTGTCAAAATGTAATTTCCTTAAAGTAAGATTTTGTATTGCCAATCAATTTTTGAGATTGAAAATAAGTTCATGAGATTTCAAATTATAAATTAAAATGAATTTTTAATTCAATTTTTTTAAATTCAGTTTTTAAAAAATAAATCTGAACTTAAGAAACAAACTATATTTCATCTATGAAACATAGAACCATGAAATAGAGTCTAAAGTTCATATCCATGTATAAAATTATAACAATACTTTATGAACTATAAAATAAAAATAGACTTGTCATATTAGTAATATTGATGATAAATGGAGCTCCATAAAATAAAATAAAAAGGGTTAGAAAATCAGGTAGGGCTCGAGTTGTGGGATCTATAGAATAATATCAGAATGTGATGTCTTGAATTCATCTCTCTCCAAATCTAGCAAACATAACAACAGCACCGAGAAGTCTGGTTAAGATTGGCAATGACCATCACTCTGTCTGAGATCCTTTTATGCTGGCCAGATGAAGACATAGGGATTTCTAGTCTCAGCAGCTTGAACACAAAGCAGGGTTCTGGGATCAATAGATGAAGACATAGGGATTTCTAGTCTCAGCAGCTTGAACACAAAGCAGGGTTCTGGGATCAATATTCTGCTCAACTTCTCTTGTAAGGTAAAATAAGTAATCAACAGCAAAATCCAGCAAGTCTGCTACGTATTGCACTGTTTGCTGCAAATGGGAAATCAGAGTAAATTTCTCACCCAAAACTAAAAGATGTAGAAAAGGAGAAACTTCTAACATCTTGTAGTTTTCACACAAGAAATTCATTCTATTGTGATACAGAAAAGAAGAAGAAGAAGAAGCTGACGGACATTGATAAGGAAAAAACAAGAAAATCTACCTTAGTTTGCGATGATCATTGACTGGCACCAGCAGACATCGCATAAAGCTTCCACTATCCAGTAGACAAACCAGCAAAATGATCATTGCTACAGCTTCACGAGAACCACCATTCTCCCATGTTTCTGTTCCCCGTTTCAGCAGTACGAATTCCATGCCTCAGCACAGCATTGTTTGCCATTAGCTTAGATTATATCAACACATTTTATTTAGTTCAAGTCAAGATTCATAAAGGAATGTGTAGAAAATAAAAGGCAAGGGCAGAAAACTCACTAATATTGGCACATAAGAATCATCAATTTTGGTTGAGGACATTGCAAGGTTGAGGAAGCTCTGACTGGTTAACCTCCTCTTATCCCAGACTGCTGAAGATCGAATAGTTTCCAGTCTCAGCAGCTTGAGCACAGAGAAGGCTACTCGGATCAACTTTCTTCATAACATGCCATAGCTTGTCTTGATAGTCAACAGCCAAATCCAGCATCTGTGAAATGGATTTTTAATCAACAGCCCTTATCTATCTTAGTATAAATAGGATATAAAAATCTTCATCATACTGTATCTAGAGGCTGCCGCCTCTGTTGTCGTCTAAAAAATGAATTTTTAAAGCTGGTCATGGATATTAACTCCGTCAACTGATGAATTAATTCTGCAATTTATTTTTAGATGTCTTTTTATCACTGGTTCTTGAATATTTTTAAGTAAAATTTGAGCTTGTCCTTACACCCTTAAACACGCATTAATACTTAATTATCTCCTTTTTTTTCTTCTTCAAGTTATAATCCGTGGGTAGTTAGCTGGTATTAAGAATATTTATTTTAATTTATTTTAATGCTTTTTAGATGTGTCCAAAGGCACATTTGTCGAAAGATTCCATAAACTAGAATTATATTTCTTCAATAAGATTACTCATCTTTTTAATGAAGAAAATTATTTGTGGTTCACATTACTGAACGAACAATCGAAGAAAAATCTTGAAAAGATACATGAAATAATTGAAAATAACAAATCAATAATTGGTTCTTGATAATTACTTTCCTCTACCCACCAACAAACTTCTCTCTCTAGTTTCAATCACTAGATTAATGCTAAACAAGCTGATTTGACGTTTGAAAACACGACAACACCATCGCGTTCAAGACAATTCTTGTCACAAACAAAATTGTATGGTGACTCGTGACTAAGGATATGGGAATTAAATTCTTTTTCTAAGAACAGGTATAGAAAATCTTTGTCAATGATGGCTAGTTTCCTAGAAAGATAAGATCAACATAAAAGGATACTATTTGGATCCATGCACTTCCATTTTTAGAAAATCCAAATCTATCTCTAATTATTTTTAGTGGTAACAGAACACATTAGTTAAAAGATTTAATTTTTTAAAATAAAAAATATATACGAGACAATTTTAAAATGATTTTCAGACCTGAAACATGTCTTTTTTATTTTTAATATCTTCATCTCGACAATAACCAAACACTATCGAATGTTTTCCTCTAGCAATATGGATGTTATCTAGGAAATGACAAAGGAATTGTAAGGTTATCTTGGTTGCTTGGTGAAGAATGAGTCCCCCGTCCACTTCGTGATTGAAGACTAGGAACCCTAGTGGTGGTGGAGAAAAGGAGTAAACACACTTAACCTGGACCTTCCCTTCTCACAAGGGAATATAGTGGGACAAAAGAGCCAAGATAAATCAGGAACATATGAGGAAAGAACACACTGCATTCTGTAGCGCTGACCCAAACAAGACAAAGCAAGGTGGGTGGTGGAGCTTGATTAATCCCATTGAGCCTTAAATTAGATCACAAATTCTTCAATCAATGGCGTCAATAGAAGGAAAGTAGTCCCCACCTGCCTCCAACTTATATGAAATGATGCAATCATTGATGGCACCATTAGCACCACTCTTTATTTCAAGACAAAAACTTGTAAAGTGCTAATAATCTTCTTCTTAGCAAGACAAGAGATGAGGGGAATTTATAAAAAGCAGCAGCAACACCACAACTATCTCTTTCTTTTAGCACATAAATTTCCCTTAATTTGGTTAAGTTCCAAAGACTAGAACTATATGTTACAACATGCATGCCAGCTGGTTTTCTATCACTTCATCTATAACCATTATAGTGTTTAGGTTGGATGAATCTTGCAGTTAGCTTTAAATGCACTCTTGAGCTTCACTCTCCCACCCCCACATAATAAATAGCCTATGGCTAAGCTGTATCTTCATCTTTTTCAGTGCAAAAGAGAACCTAGCATCGCCTTTATCTCTCGTCTTGCAAATTCTTATTAGTTCTATACATACAAACCAATTCTTACTTTGGTTTTTTCAGCTAGGGCTGCTGCTTCTTTAAGCATGTACATCTTGCACGATTCTCTGAAAGTGCCTGGAAAAAAGAATATGAAACATGAATGAAACAGAAGAGCTATTTGAACATAAGACGGAACTTCTTCACAGGGCCTTAGGTGGGTGTTTTACTAGAGGGTTTTGGTTTAAATTCGTTGTTGTAGCATACCTTGAATTCTCTTTGAAGGTCTTTAATGTAGTCAACAGCCAAATCCAGCATGTCTGATGTGTTTGTTTGCTGCAAATAGGGAAACAAAGCAATATCTAAGCTTAAACAAAACTAGCACAGATATAGAAAAAGGAAGTGCTAGTGAAAGATTCTACCTTGTCCATGTTTGGTACAAGGTCCTGGAGTTTCCTCATTCGTTCACTAATTCTAGTTCTTCTCACCTACACATCATTCATATCTATAAGGACATCAAGAATTAATCCAAAAAGGGTGATTAAGGGGAAAATTGCTGGTATTAACTATAGAGATTAAAGATCCCAAAACCATGCTTAGCTCAAAGTAGAAATAATGACCAAGAAATGCACTAAAGAGACTTTACCCTCTCAGCAATGCTTCTTGGATGGGTGGCACAACCACGCTTGGCTCTGATCTTACAAGGAACAGAATCTTGAAATTGCAAAAAGTTTTCAATGGTAGACATCTCTGCTGATGTTTTTGGCAAGCTCAAGTGATGAGCCAACATTGGAGGGCGATTTCCTGCCTCTTCATTCTGCTAAACAACCAGAATTGTGGTAAAATAAAAAATCTCAAGCAAAAGTGATCTTATCAAACTTGAATCCATGTTCTCCATTCCATTATCCTATAAACTAAAACATATGCAAACCGTTAAGATAGATGAAGAATTAACACATGCCAGTATAGAAAACTGTGGCACCTGAGTTTCCGATGAATTTAGACCAGAAAGTGTTCTGTCATCATCTGTAAGGTGTCTTTTTGACCCAGTAGACATCACAGCCGAATCATCCCATGATCCAATAGGGTAATCATAATTATTGCCAGGAGTTTCACCAAAACCACCACTGTCTGGGCTATTTTCTCCCATGTTTTTGTTTCCCATTTCAGCAATTGTACTCCTTATCCCTGAAGATGAAGGTGGCCTACCAGCTGCAGAATAAGTTGTGTCTCTATTACCTGCTCCAAGATCTCCCACACCTCTCAATACAGCATAGCCTGCCATATCCTAAGATTATTTTTGTCCCATTTTCATAACTCCAGTCAATCAAAACTCAAAACAAGAAACTGAGTGGCATCCAAGAAGGAAACAGAAAACTCAATCTAAGACCATGAATCAAACAACTTGAAGTATTAAAAATAATAAGTCCTGTTGATATTTCAAATTTTTTTAACTCCCACTTGCTAGTTCAAATGATTGCTTATCAGAAAAAGAATTTAATCAAAAAACTAATAGCACTTGACTTAACTGAAACTGTCCATTCATAACACAGAAAATTTCAACTTTCTACACTTTCTATTATTTCTCTGCTTTCCTTCCATTCTATTCATTGGTTACTTAAAAAAGCACAAGCTAACACAAAGCCTTAATTTTTTTTTTATCAAATCAAACACTTTCTTATCATTTTTCTCAATCTTCTAATGACTGAAACAAAAGGGCATCAAAACAAATAGACAAACTTAACATACCATTTTCAAATTCAATATTTATGTTGGAGAAAAGCCCTGCTGGTGAGCTACTGTGTCGAACTAGATTCGGATTGTTTCCACTGCTAGGCTTCATGGAAGGCAACCTCTCCAACCCCGTTGAATTCGTTGATCTATGATTCATACCAGAACCTGGATTATGATCTGGTAATGGAGGTTTTGATCGACTTTGATAAAAACCCTGTGACGCAGAGTAATTGCCCTGTTGGTGCTGCTGATGTTGATGTTGATGCAGCCTTGTATCACTACTATGATTATTCATTGAAGCCATCATCTGGGGTTGCTGGTTAATTTGTGAGACTGATTCTTTTACTGGAGAATCTTGCTTAATCTCACAAAGATTTGAACCTGGTATATTCTCTGTATTGCCACCGGAATTGGCTAAAAATCTCGCGAAAATTCGTTCTGTTTCAGGGCTTGTTGGCCTATTGAGAAACTCTTCACAGAAGTCTCTGTCTAAATTACTTGAAAAATATGAACTTGGTGCAGACTGATATCTTGTCAACCCAGAATTCATTTGTTTCTGATGAATTTGTTGGTGCTGGTTATGACCATGAAGAAAATGATGCTGGTGTTGAAGATCTGACTCCATTGAATCCCCTGTTTCTTGATTAAGTTTCTAAGAAGAAAGGCAGCTCAGTTGCTTTCTGAAAGGCTTATTTATTTTCTCCAAATCAGATCAAAGACAAAGACTCACAAATAAAGAAGCTGAAGAGAAGTAACAAGAGACAGAACCAAGCAAATCCATGTGAATTCTACTGAAACAGGGAAAACAGAGCAAGAACAGAGAGCTAGATGAAATCCTGCTTGAATTTTAGCATAACAAACAACAGTTTTCAAATCTGAAAACAGCCCGTTTTTCTTACCATGAAACTAAGCCAGCTTCACTCAAGAAGATAACATTAACAACAAAAAGAAGCCACTCAAAAGAAGAACAACTTATCTTTCTAGAACAAAAACAGAACAAGAACAGGACAAGCACAAAACCTTCTCTAAGATGCTTCAAAAGGGTGAAGGTGGTGGTGGTGGTGGTGGTGGGGGAGGTGGTGTCAATGCCATTGAGTGAAGGGAGAGACTGAATTTTTTTTGGTTGAAATATTAAAGAAAATAAAATTAATTTATAAAACCATTTTCTTTCCTCTTCTATGAGCATGGCAAATGAGAATCAAGAAAAGAATAGAGATTAGGCCGTCAAATTTGCTATTAGTATAACGATTTTTCGGACCTTAATGCCCTTCTTGTTTATTTATTAGAAAAAATGGCTGCGTTCCATTAATGTCATGTAAATATTTGTAGGGTTTTGTTACAAATAAAATATTTTAAGATATGAGATGATTTTTTTAAAATCATAAAATGTTCCAAGAGGGTATTTATTTTGCATTATATATAAAATATCTTTTTAGATATAATTTTTTAATAAATATTAATGTAAAAAATAGTGATAAATAAAATTTAGTGATTGTGAAGTGAGGATGAGAGTGCCGCTGGTAGCGGCATAATAATGAAATAATGGTCACTGGAATGGTTGAAAGATGTTGTGAAAGATGTTGTGAAAGAATTCTCTGTTGTAAAATATTTTATGAATTTTTATAAATTAAAATATTTTTTAATAAATAAATTAAATTTAAAATTTAATTATAAATATTTTACATTCATTAATTTTCTTGTAACATATTTTGCAAAAAATAAACATAGATTTTTTTTAAAAAAAGGCAAAACAAAAATATAAAATCTAGTTTATTATTAATGTGGGTGTTCGGGACAGCTTGCATGTATCTCGATTAATCCTACAAGTTTTGAAGTTAACGACCATGTAAACTTCTAGTGACTCTAAGGTTTATGAGACTTGAACTGGTAAACTGCAAAAAATAAACTCAAGACCTGATTAATTGAGCTAGTTGATTTATTATTTTTATTGTATGGAGAGTAGGGATGAGATAAAATTACCGTACTGTCCCAGTTGGACCCTGGAATTAGTAATATTGGGGTAGGGGCATTTGATTTATTAAAAACATTTTAATTAAAAAAATCGCTTTTCAAAAAATTTTATCCATCAAATAGTGACTTCTTTTATTGGTTTTCCTACAAAACGATCGCAAAGCTAAACACTATTGTGTGTTTTTCGCACTATGGTGTAGGGAATTTTATTTATTAAGTCTTTTTATTTGAAAATATTTGAAAATAATTTTTTTTATTCTTTATTTTGAATTTGTTAAAATTATTCAATGTTTTTTCCAGCTAGATACATTTTTAAAATACACACTATTACAATTTTAAACATAAAAACAAACTCCCATGGTCATAGTATTACTATTGCTATGGAAAAAATCTCAATCCTCTTAAAGTTAAGTCTGATTCATTAGAAGTAATTCGTTATGCATTCTCTTACGGGTAAAATCCTTTCTCGTTTCATTTTTAATTGAAATACTCAGAAGTGTATGTCATCCCTTGATCTTTATAGATTCAGACCCTTTATAAAGGTAATCAACCTATTGATTTCATAGCTTGGTTTAAAAAAAAAGTTTGATTATTTTGGTAAATTTAGCATTATTTTTAAAAAAATCAGGAAAAAATTAATGAATTATTAAAAAATAAGTGAAATATAAATAAAATCAAATCATTATTTCTGCTAGCCTTAAAATTAATTATCAATATTCTAGCCTTTGACATAAGTTCTTTCGTGTTTGTCTCATCTAAAAGAACTTTACAATTTAAGATCGAAGTTTTAAGTTAACTTTTTTGAATTTATGAGTTTTAAGTTGACTGATTCTAATCTTGCATTTAGTCTTAAATCTACTTACACAATTTAAAATTTGTATTATAGAGTTACACGAATATTAATATGATTAAATCTACTTCTTAAAAACAGTAGTTCAACTGAATAGATAATCAAATGATTAAAATAATTTGAATGTAAAATAAACTCAATAACTTAATAAAAGAATACTTACATTCATAGAACTCTGATTACATTAACGAATTGAAACTTTTGGATAATAAAATATCTTTTTAGTATTTTTTATTTATAAAATTTAAATTGCAAGCCTACTAATTTAAGAAAAAATTACAAAACTATTTAACTATCGCTTACAGAGTTATCGCTTATTGTTCTATTATTTATAAGCAATCACCTATTATTTTTAGCTTGGAAAGGTCCTCAGAACTTGATAAAACCACAATGCAATAATTTGAGTTTTTGTTGAGTTTTCTGTATCCCTAGCTTCATCTTCCTTGTGTCTGCCTTATATAGTTGAGTGATATCAACTGCTAGTAATTTTTTATTTTCTATATGTTAACTGGTAATAACTTTTATTTTTCAGAGTTTTTTTTATAATCTCACAATCATAGAAGTTATTGTTGCTTTTTAATTTACATGATTTATTATAACTGCTCATATTATGCTTATATGCATTTTTTTTATATATACTCTTATTTTTTATTTTTTTTAATTATCAAATAATTATCTTCTATCCTTATCTTCTATCCTATATATTAAATTTACAGTAGAACACCTACCTAGAACTTTGTCATTGAGTTCTTGGAGCTATAACGTACCTTCATTTATGATGAGAAATTATTTTTTGTACTGCTTGTCTCATGAATTCGTGACTCAATGTAACAAAAATGACATAAAAGACATTTGAAATCAAATGCCAAATTATTGTACATGTCCCTCTTCATGATGATCTTTCTTCTTCTTCAATCCTTCTTTTTTTTTCTCCGTTTTTTTTTTTATTATACGATATTATTAATGAAAAGAATTTCGGTTCACCTTTCAAGGGTTCTACTTATTTTGTATAATACAAAAACCAAGCTAACTTCTGTTAGACGACACGACTTTGAAAAGTTAGATGGCGTCTCTTGGCAAACGAGGGCTTGCAAATTTCAACGCTTGTGAAGGCTTGAGTTGTCGGTAGTCGTCTGTAGAGTTTTGGAAATTTCCAAATGTTCTGCTTTGAATGCGTAAGGGTACATTTATATAAATAAGATATACAGGACAAAATCTGTGAAAAAAGCTTGAATTTGTTAAATATATAGTATGATAAAAAAACAATTGTAATTTTAGATTTTACTATTAAATCAGGTTTAAATTATGCTATAAAATTCAATATATATGCTTAGTTTTATATAGGGCCATCTGGTCATAGCCATCAAGATTCGGAAAACCCTGAAATTAAGGTTAGGAAATATTATTTTAATTATTTTTCTACTTAATTTAAAATTTAAAATACTTTTCTTACTTAAATTTGGATTTCTTTTGGTTATAACTTCTGTTTATTTGGAGAAGAAAAAAATTATGAGATAGTCAACTAATTTCTTTTTAGGTGTCAGAATTCAAATCTTAGGATAAATTGTGTGAAATAAAATTATCATATAAATCTCCAAGTCCATGTGTGGTTTTATTTTCTCTATAAAAGATTCAATTAAAACACATAAATTTTATGTTTCTATTTTCTTAAATCTCAAATACAAAAAACATACCAAATCATCTCGTTAGCTACTTCAAAGATTATTAATATAATATAATATAATTATGTATGCGGACCTTATCTATACCTATTATTTTCTTCAATGATGTTGATATAATATATGATTTTCTTGAAAGTTTAAAATTTATTCTATTTAATATTCTTCTAGTTATCGAACAAAAATCTCTTAAAATCACACCACAACTAAATTTTCTCGTTTTAAGAAAAATAATTAATGTAAAAAGAGATAAATAAATATAAACCAGATGGGGATATATATAGCTAAATCACAGCACAACAAAATCCTCAGTTGCCAATTCGTATTTCACCAAGAAACCTTTGGACAATATTGCCTTTACAAACCTTGTCTTAATTGCCCTCAATCTTTTTTTTGAGAAAAACAAGTGATGATTAATAAAGGGACACAATGGACTTTTTAGTATGATTTTTCTACCAAATACTGTGTACAAAACAGAAAATTCCCTCCAACACTATGGGAGACATGGCAAAACAATACTTAGATATATGAGTTCTATATAATAAGATTTTGACAAATAGGAGAGTGACAAGTTCTATTTTTTTATTGGGAGAATAAAGTATATGTAGAAATCTTCAATAATTTATTTTTATAAAAAATGAAAGTTGGGTACAATGCTCTAATTTTTTTTATTTATTACATGGACCATAGTACTCTATTGATGCACGCTTAGGTGTAACATATTAAGTTGAATTTTTTTTTATAGGTGTAACATATTGAGGTGGATTTTTCTTTATAATTTATAGGGTTTATTTATTTATTTATTTATGAGCGAGACATTAATTATAATTGCGAAAGCAAAAACATAATAAAAAACTCAAACTAGCCAAGTGATTTAGGAACTATCTAGGTCGAGTTTTATAAAAAATAAAAAAATTTATCTGATTAAAAACTCGAGTTGACTTAGAATCCAGTTAATTGGTCAAAAATCATTAATTTATCAAATGAGTTTAATAACTCTGAAAAAAATTATCATTCTTAAACATGATTAGTTACATGATCGTGAGAAAAATATTGCACAATATCACCTATGCCAACCATGTCCAGATTGTCAATATTATTATATTAATCAAACAAAAGTAAGCCCTTCACCGACCTTTCTTTTTCCCTTTTTCAGGGAGAATGGCCTCCAAAAATATTGCACCTTGATCTTGGGTTCGGTTCCTTGTGAACATAAAGAAGAATACCATCGAGAAAATGAAGTCTAAAGTTGTACCAAAAGTTGGCTAAAATAAACTCTTTATTCTATGTAGTTCATGACCAATCACAACTTGTATGCCATTACATCATCTTTTAGACCTTGTTTTCTTTCTTTGTTTCAATCATAACCATTGATTTTCTCTGCGTGCTAGTTCATATATTTATTCCACATATTCATATCTCGAATTAAAATATAAAAAATAGCGAAATAAAGTTTCTTTTAAAAGTACAAAAGATTAAAAAAAAAACAGAAAAAAAAAAAACAATTTAACATTGGGATTCATAAAAAAC
>Ga0307517_10001794_pt1 | contig 35361 bp, 33 predicted proteins | sample 23_EM_MG_FD_194515 | JGI IMG/M metagenome (GOLD analysis project Ga0307517, IMG submission 194515) | Populus trichocarpa ectomycorrhiza microbial communities from riparian zone in the Pacific Northwest, United States - 23_EM | ecosystem: Host-associated > Plants > Roots > Unclassified | place... | reverse complement strand
GGGGGAAGTTTCTTCTATGGTCTCGGGGGGTTTGATTTTTCCTATGACGAGGTGAAGCGGGCGGGATGACGTTTGCTTATAGGTTTTTTATCTCCATAGCTAGCGCTGCATGAGTCTTTTGTACCTTAAACATAATAACGATTTGATTAAAAAAAAAAAAAAAAAAAAACAGTATATAGATAGCTCCTCATGCAACCACCCAAGGAATACAATATATGGGCCCTGGAGTACCGGTCCCGTCCTTTGATAACCAATATCTATAGATACAAGACATGTTTCTACCTCAAGTCTTTTAGCTTCACAAGCCTGGCTTATATACAAGCTGATAGTTCTATTGAAAAAGAACCTGATATCATCTATTCTCAGTGAAATGAGAATATTCGATAACAAAACTATTATGTTAGTTTACTAATACAATTAGTTCTTGTCTGTCAGTAAATACTTATGAAGGCAGGTTTGTTATTTCAACCCAGAGCCTATCCTTGTTGATCAGGAAATAGTTTTTAATCAGTCTCAATGGGTAATTCAAATATTACAAAAAGCTAATGCGAACAAATTTCACCTTTTTTGACCAACAGTTTACAGACTTATAATATTATTTTGAGATAAATCAGTTTTAATTCTATTTCAACTTCACAAGTTGGGCCAAAAGCATGGTGAAGATATATTATACCAATTGCAGTTCCAACTACTTGATTCCTATATTAGCTCATTATTTATATTTTATAAATCTATTACCTGAAATCCGGTTTGCTGGGTGATTTCTTGGGGCTGATAAAAGGGAGCCACTGAGGGCTAATTGTTTCATTTCTTACACGACTTTGTGAGATTACATCTATATTGTTAATAATATAGTATGTTATAGTTTGAAAGCGACCAAGGCTCATTAGAGATTTTCTGATTTTTGGGGTACTTCTTTACTATTTTAAATGTTACTAGACCTTTCTGTATTCTTTCTGAATATATTTACTTATTATGCTATCATGACCTTCATGCAAGTCCCATATTCAACTAAATCTAGTGGATTGGGATTGTTATGGGTCTAGTTACTATAGACAAAATTATTAATAGATAGTGTAAATACTCTACCTACCATATATAGCTTGAGCATGGATTCATTTTGTCTGAATACATTGGGTACTGGCAATATTCAATGTGCATAACTTGACAACAGAATAATAGTACATTACCATATTATTCCATTAAGACTTTTTCTTTACTCAACTCTATTATCTATTTCCATAGTAAAATGTAAATAACTTTTATGCTCATGCTTACATTTTGCTTATCGATAAAAATCTTTTAAGATTCAAGAGCTTGAGAGATCATATGCCACTACATTTGTTTTCCTTGTTTCTATATTCTATTATTGGATGTGTTGGTACATTTTTAATTGCGCTACCTTTAAGTATTGCAAATTGCTAAGCTCTACTCTTCCACTGATAGTTTAAGATGTAAGAGGAGAAATATGCTACTAAAATATCAAGAATTATATTTATTGCCATGTTCCAGATTGAAAAATTGAAGAATCTAAATCAGCAAAGGTTGCCTGTGTTTAATAATTAGTATTCTAAATTCGTTATATATTACCCATACTATACGACGAAATATGGAGTATTCTTCTGCTAATTCATGAATGAAATGATTTATTTCATTATTGAATTTTAGGCCTTGGCTATTAGCTGGTTATTTACTGCTATACTGTCCAGCCTGATCATAACTACCATTTTCTTTATTACTATTAATGTATCTACTATCAGTGCGACACTTCCCCTATATGATCTAAGTAAGTTCTGCAGAAATACTTAAGATATAACATTTCTGGGTATAACTACAGTGCTTTGTAGTATTCTCTGGATTCCACCAGCCTATAGTCTTCTTTCGCTGTAACAGATATCTCTTGATTCTGAAACTCTACTCTAGAGTAAGAAAGTACAAGCGAATGGCCAGATCAAAACTATGCAAACAGTAAATGAGCAGTGATGGAATCCTCTTTTGCATACAATTAGAATCATGTTATTTGTGTTATGAGATAACTGGTATGATAGAATTCCAATCTAACAAGACTGAGGATATTTGAGATAATAGTTTGATTATCAAGGAGGCTCATGGTTGATTGTTTCGTAATGGTAAAGATGTAGAGTAAAATCAAGTATTAAAAAGCCTGAGCTTAACTTGTTATATTGTTAATGTCACAATTTATGACTAAGCAAGCATATTGTTTCAAATGACTAATGATTATTAGTTATAGATATGTTGTTTTTCATACTATAACTATTGGGCACTACCACACTTGAATATCTAAGGACTAGTGAGATGGGTAAAGTCAAGGGTCTTTAATATAGATGAAGTTATATCTAGAAAGACTTAATATAAATATGTGTAAAATTGTGATAAAGATTTTTCTGATAATATCTTATTATATTAATATGGTTTCTTCTTACTAGTATGATTATTTGGTAAAGCTTTGGACTTTTTTGTATCTGACTTATATATTCATTATTTATAGTATAAGAACTTGCATGTAGAGTTAGCTGTGATATAAACAAAACTTGATCTCCATACTTCTCTTCCAATACTAAAATCAAGCTATTATCCCAAGTCTCTCTGGTATGAAATCAACTACTACCCACTTCACCTAAAAGAAGAAAACAACTCTGGCTGACTATAAAGATAAACAAGAAATCAGGCTAAAGTAATAATTCTCTTTCTTGATTGAAGCTATTTTTTTAATCTTAATATTTGAAGTATTGCCTCTAACTCTACTTGCAGCGTTCTGGTCATTTTGGTCTCTGTTTCTTGAATACTGCTCTCTTGCACTCGTAGCGACTATTTTCTAGCATTTTGCTCGCATTCAGGATTCTAATATCTTTCCTCCTCACCCTCTCTTCCCTCTTCCTAATCTTTCAATAACTCTTTCTCTTGTAATTCCTCCCACTCTTCTGTCTTATCCTCATTTTCCATCTCCTCTTCCTCTGCATCTTCCTCATCCTCATCTTCCTCACACTTCCATTCCAGCTCCTTCGCTTTCAAGTTTAATCTTTGAAGGTTGTATTCGTATATAGTATTCGGTATGTAGGATTCCCTTTTATCAACTTGAATATTTCCTTCCTCAAATCTTTTCAACCATGTGAACAATCTGATTAATTGTTTTCCCTTTGTCACTTTTGACATCATGGATAATATTCATCTGTCACCCCAAAATCTATTTTCTCATTTTGTATATAGTTTATACTTCACAAATATATCTTAGTACATGATAATGTGACTATATTACTTCTAGCTTACTTGAAATGGTTCTCAATCCATCCGCTATCAACCATTCTAAATTCTAGATCCTCAAACCTTACGTTGAGATCGCTTATATTATTGGCTCCTCAGTTGACACTAAATTAATTCACCCTGAACTGATTCCAACCCTATCCAAAGGTTTGAGGACCGCAACTGTTTGGTAGACGTGAATTACCAACCATGGTTTGCAGCAACCAGCACCAAATTTTTGACTGTTTCTGACATAGGGTATGAGGTTCTTCCAACCATGATTCAACAACCCTGGTTTGTAGCTAGCCAAACTTTCCAAAATTGTTACGCCGAACAGCCCCTTAGTATTCAACATTTAAAACAGGGCTGAATGTCTCAGCGGCCGAATGTCTCAGCGGCCGAGGGGATACCTTGTCTGGGAAACATTATTCCTTCTTGGGCGTTTTGTCTCGGGTCGGGGTGATCCGACGCTTATGGGCGACAGTGAGTTTTTGCGGTAGGGTTGCATCGCACCCGGCATTGCCATGCCTTGCGGACGGTGCGGGTGGCGTATGAAGTGCTGCGTACCGTGCCCGCCGGCTGCATACTCCTGCTGCCGCCGCAGGACAAGAGCCACACCGCCCTTGTTTTTGGCAGTTGTTGTTTCACCACCCTAGTTTATCATGGCTTCACAATTGCAGTTGGCCTGATAATTCTGCAGGGCTGGACAACTTAACTCGGGGTTTTTCCTTTCCTTTTCCATTAAATCCCCCAACGGTTTAAAGGACGCAATTTCCGTATATAGCAGAACTGCCCTGTCATGACATCAAAGCCCAAACCACACAATAGACATAACGCTTGCGCAACCCCAAGCTTCTGCCAACCCCTCACTACCACCAACCTGGCACCATATACTTATGATACTGCACGTCTACCACCACCCCCATCCCGGCACTCCAAAAACCAACATCGGTCGGTACAACCCCACACTAGGTCTTAGTCCGCAGCCTTGGTGGGTAGGGATTTATACTAGCACCACTCTCGACACTCGATCCTTCAAATGCCTGTCTTCGACCCCCCACCTTCGATAAACTCTTCGTGCGCATCGATCAGACGCACGAAGCAGCGAGGGAAGTATTGGAGAATGAGATCGGGGCTGCTTCTAGGATCATCATCGCCTAGAAGCCCATCGGGGGGGCCGTGGAAATGTATCCGCGGGTGCGGGCGAATGGCAGGGGTCTGTGTGTGTGTGTGGGGGGGGGGGGGATTGAATTTGTCAGGCATATTTATCCGGAACATGAGGGCCACGGGATGGATGGATGCCAGGTTTTGCGGGGGTGCGCGGGGATGGTGGTAGATAAGAGGTGTGGGGTTGATGATGTGATTTTGATTAAGTATTGGGATAACGGTGCGAGTGTCGATGGATGGATGGGGAGGAAGCCGAATATGGGGTTTAAACACCCCAGGAACAGGGAGGGGAGTCCCGGTAAGGAGTTCATTGAGGTTCGGTGTTTGGCTATTGGGTGGATTGCAGGGCTTTCTTTTGGGTTTTGTGATATCTTTTGTTTTTTTAATTAGTTTTCTTTGCTTGGTAATTTACAACGTTAATTTTCAGTGGTCTAAGTCTGTCACGGCCTTGCAAGCTCCAACAACACCTCCTTCACAGCCCCCCACTCGTCACTTTCCACCTGCCAGTTTGCCACGGCTATGCGGATTGCTGGCCTATTGTTCCACATCGTTCCGGATACATACATCTTCCCTGTATCATTGATAGCCATCTTCAGTCTATTGTTCAGTCCTTCTTCCTTTGCGGAGAATAAAACAATTATGAAGATATCTTCGACCGGTCCATTGAGTAGTTCGTATGATCCATGTCCGTGTATGAAAGCCGCTATGTTCCGTGAGTGTGCAACAAGGCGGTTCAGTAGATCTCTATATCCACTCACGCCGTAAGCGCATAGGGTAGCATATACTGGCAATGCTCTGAAGCGGCGGGAGTTCTCTATGCCGATGTTAAGGGGCGATTGTATCCCGTCTGGAGAGGAGGGTGAGGATAGGTATGGCGCTGCATTAACGAATGTTGCCGAAAGAACTCCAGGGTCTCTGGTAAAGAAGAAGCCGCAATCATATGGCTATAGTGGTAGGGGGGGCAGAGTTAGGACAATGCATAAATGCGAGTAGCATGGGTGGGGTGGGTTGTGCAACAGACGACATTGAGTATCTTATGTCCATCCCCAACAATACTGTCTGCAAGTTCCAAGCCCCACGCAAACCCTCCATTGCCAGACTCCTCACTTTCGAGAACCCTCGCAAAGATTCCAAACGCAGCATCAGCATGCAGCCACGCATTATACTCGTCCACAAGTTTCCTAATCCCTTCCATTCCTCCTTCGAACCTCCCGGTGTTGACCTCCCCGATGCTAACAGCAATGATGCAAACCACCCCCTCCGCCTCTGCCCTTTCCAGCTCCTCCTTCAATCTAGCGAGATTAATCTCCCACGGCTTCTCCACCCGTCCGATATCCACCACGTTTTTGCGCCCGATCCCCACTACGGCCGCCGCCTTAAGTAGACTTGAATGCGCCATTGCCGAGAACACCTTCACCCCCGTAACGCCTGCCCTAACACATGCCTCTAACAAGCCCAGCTCGCCAACACCTCCCCCACTTCCACCCACCCCCCGCGTGCGCAGTCTCCTATTGAGAACATCCTCCCTCCCGCACGCAAGCCCGAGAACATTCCCCGCGGTAGCACCAGTAGTTATCACCCTCCCTGACCACTCCCTCTCATCTAGTCGGAATAACTGGCATAGCAGCCGCAGCGCCAAGTCCTCGACCTCGGTGACGAGCGAGTCCCGAGGTAAATGCACTTGCACGTTCGCATCTACCGTTGACACAAGGAGGTCGGCCAGATACGCTGCCGGTGTGACAGATCCAGTCACGAAGGCATAGTAGTGTGCGGTTGTTCTTGCGAAGGATGGTAAGAGGGAGAGGAGTTGTTGGGCCACGGGTTCTAGGCCTAAGCCTGTGTGTGGGAGGTCGTGGGTTAGCATTGTGCGGGCAGTGGTGATGGTTCCGGCGGAGGGGAGCGGATGCGGGAGGGCGGAGAGGGTTGTGAGAAGTTGGGTGAGGAAGTGTGGGGCTGTGGTGTGAATGGGCTTGATGGCTTTTGAGGGAGTAGAGGTCATTTTTGAAGCGTTAGGGCTGTTTGGGAAGCAGTGGAGGAAGTGGTACTTGTCGGGATCGTGGTTTGGACTTAACTTATATCGAGATTGGTATCATAGGGTTAACTTCACCTCCATGTGATCCTCCTGTCAACAACCTAGCCCTAACTCAATGCGTCCGGCATGGGTGTCTGCCTTGCAGTGAGCATCGCATCTGTCAACAGCCATAATGCATGCTGTCATATAGATGCAATAGCGAACACTGGTATTGGAGCTTTCAGGACAGCATTGGCCCGAAGATCTCTCTCCCCCTCTCTCCCAACTCTATTGTTATTATGTAGTTCTGGAGTGCTGTGCCACTACCCAAGATAACCCTTGCTCCTAACCAGGAGTTAACTGCGAGTGAGAGATAATGACACCTCGGCCAGGAGGCCCGAATACATTATTGCGGAAGGTGGGGGCTGTTGGTGCCGGTTAAGGGAGGGGAACAGGACTCACTAGAGAAGTTCGAGAAGAGGGAGACCACAAGGGGAGATTTTGAGATATATTAGGTTGAATTAGGGTATGATAGCAGAACGAAACAAAATTAAGTGTATCATAGAATTTCTACGCAAACAAATAACCCCCACCTGGACCCCGCACCAAACAATAGAAGCCGTTGTTGCAAGGGGTTGAAGCCCCTTTAGTTGAGTTAGAACCCACTAAAAAAGGTTATTGGTGATGGAGGGTCTGTCACGCGCCGGGAAAACTGGCGTCGTACGAAACACCGCTATGGAGCTGCCTTGAGGCGAGGGTGGTGAGAAAGGCCCGGAGCAAAGAGTGTGATAGGAAACCGAAGAGTGTGTTCGTTGTTCGATGTGGATGACCGATGTACGGAAAAGAGAACACAAAGTATCATGGAACTGAATACAGTTTGTGGTGGTCAACCCACGTAGTCGACTCACTATCAAACAATGCCAGAAAACCAGTCCTCTCAGAGCACCAGACCTGGTGGAAATCCCATCAGTATACCCTAACTTGGCATGCCACGATAGGATTACTCCATCAATTAGATGCTAAGGAAAAAATTTAGATGATAGACTTTTGTCCGGAGGGAAACCTCTATTGATTTTCCCCCCAGCATCACACCCAAGTAGATCAGTAAGAATGTCTGGGCTCTTGTGCGATTACTCCAGGGCCTGTAATAGTACTGTACATATAATGTCCGGTTCACTTTCAGGGAGCCAACCCCTGCGTCAGCTTATCTAACTTTTTGTCAACGACACGCTAGGTATCATACCAGTAGGAACGCTAAGGCATAGCTAATACACCCAGACATCATATTTCACAGAACCCCTGTTGAACCCGAACAATTGAGAACCAGCGTCTTCGAGTCTCAAGTCCAACTACTCGTAGAGACCGAGGCTTGGAGGGGAATTCATTTACAAGTTACAGGCATAAAGAACCCGAACACAGGGATGAGGAATTTGTATGGCAAATTGTCTGTGCGTGTCTGACCGCCCATACAAAATTCCCACTCAAATGTTCGGGTTCTTTATGCTTGTAACTTGTAGTAAGAGGGGAGATCCCCGGGGGGAACGACCAAAAACTTCCGAAAGATCTTAGCAACATCATTACTTAAAGACCGCTGTGTGTGGGGGGGATTTTTTGGAACCGGTTATGGTGGGTGGAATGGCTTGATGCATCCCTAACCACTACCGAGGCTGTAAGGAGAAACACATGAATGCCGAGTCTTGCCCCTGGTTCATCCAAACCCTACCAGGCAACTAGACTACGCAACTCCAACGCCCATGAGGATCGTCCCCATAGAGTGCCAACTGCTAACCTAACACGATTTAGGGGCATGAAGCTCGTCGACGAGAAAAGCCCTCTCGCTTTCCTGAATTCTTATATGTTCGGGAGTTTTGGGTCGTTGGAATCTTGTTAAAAGTCTGCGAATAGATTTTGTTCAAATGGAGTCTATGTGATCTCCCGAGGCTCTAGACGATGAATGCTGTGATGGCACCGTCCACGACATGTTTTTCGGCTAGCGTCAACAGGCTATGGGGGCAGGGGGTACATGTGCAGGTCGGTGTGGCAAAAAGGACTTTACAGGCGGGGGTGTCCTTAGCCTTCGCTGTGGTATCTGCAAGAAACCCATGCAAAGCATGGCTCCAGTTTGGGCCGTAACGTCTCCCGGGGTGCCAAATAATTTATCGCACCATCATGCGGCCTGGCCGAAGGATATTCAATTCCAGCAAGGAGTTCGGCTGTCGCCCAAAGCCGGTGACTTTCAACCCCTCGGAATAATTTAATCTTTTCCTAATTTTTAGGCTGACCCAAACCTCTCCTCAGTCGAAAATAGAGGAGTGACTTGGGTTCTGTCCTGCAAGACTACTAAGTTAACTGCTCATAGATGCAAGTGTAGAACTACCATATCATAGAACGAGTGATATGTCGCCGATCATCGCTCAGAAACCTATCTCCAGGCTTGGCTTATATCTGCTCCTCACATGGTGCAGGCTGCCAACTACCGTATTCACAGGAATAATTGAACCTCTCACTAAGACGTCCAAAATCCCCTATCTTAGATAGGGGAGCGAATGCACTGCGAAAACTGACCACCTAAGCCCCGGCTTGAGGCAAAAAAGAGCAAAGACGTGCTGGACCTTACTAGCAACGACAACTCCAACACGCTGGCGCGAGATCCAATTATTCCAGTAGATACCATAGGCATATCACTGCTCAGCCCCCAGATTTTGGGCTACCCAGTAACATATTAATCCTCCCATGGATCCCCACCAAAGGGCACAAGATATAGAACGGCCGAAAGAAGACTTAAAAAGTGCAGAAGGCACAAAAAGCCCTAGTCTGAAACTCTAGAATTATCGGTAGTCATTTGGGTTGGGCTGTTCGCTATTACTTGTCTTGAAGATTACCATGGGAACTCAATCCACCCTCGGACCGTTGGCAGGGCTAGACTACATTTGGCTTAGCCGAACAAGTTAAGGAAATTACGCACACCGGTAAATTACGAGGTACCCGTTCCAGCTATGCCGTGTTAGGTAAACGCTACTCTTTCCCCAGGTGTTTTGTTTCCCATTGCGAAGGCCAGAGGCCTAATGGCCAATAGTTGATTTGACGAGCTTTCGCGGCAACGTTGGGGACGGCTGGCGGGAATGGCATTCGGAGGAAATATCCTGGTGGCCGGCCGGCTTACCGAACGTATAGAGGAAACAGCCATCCTACATACTCCACCACTGATAAGGTAGAAATGCGGGGTATTGAAGCACTCCTCTTTTCACTAAACTGACTAAGGGGCGGACTAACGTTATAAGGGCTTTAGTGAGCAGGCGGAGTTCCGAGCGAGTTATATTGGGTGGGGTAGTGTTCGGCACAGGAGGCCTTTGGTTCTGGGGGATTCAGAAATTGTCCTCAAGGGTGGCTACGAGGGTTTTGGTATACTAGGTTCTTCAATTATAGAGGTAGGGTAACAAAAGTGTGCTCTAAGAGCAAAGGAACGAGTAGGACCTCATGATTCCTGGAGCTGTTCCAACTTCATAATACAGTTAAGCAGAGCAACTTCGCTTTTCCTTTAGCTTCCCCAATGTTGTTCATAGGCGATATCTGAGTTCGTTGGCACCCCGACATATGCCCGTTTCTGACATCATACTGAAAACAAGTCCAAGGCGTTACTGCAGGATAGGTCTGCTATGTTTCATCCACGGGCTGGGTCTGAGAACCAATCCTTCCCCCTAACCGTTCATAACTATTCCTCGTCATACTTTGATCCCACATCATCATCATTATAGCCCTCCCGGAAAGCAAATTCACCCTCCCACTCCCCCTATAAGTCATCTCATCAACTAATTCTTGTCAAAGCCACCTTTTGACCATTAAAGCCCCACCGCGTGTCCCTCCGATAATTGACCCTTTTTACCTGTTTCACATTTTCAACAGCCATCATTTTTGTTTCTCAATTCAAGTCAGTGTCAGTTGACTGCAATTCGAAGGTAAATTAAAATTTCCCTTTTTTCCCCTGAGACATAATTTAGCCAAGAGACCCTCGAGGATTAGCCTCGCTGTCAAGTCCTGACCTACTGAGGGGATTCTTGTGCCGAATGCCATTGGAGGAAATTTCACCGACCCACAAAACGCGCCATGTCCCCGGCTATAGAAAACCACTACCCCGGCGAGCAGAGCTAGGTACATCGAAGTGCCAAACACACCAATATGCACGTCTCTAGATATATACCTCTGGTACTAAGTTGGTATGGTAAAGCTTGGTCTATAAGCGAATGGATATAAAGACACTGGCAAAACTCTACCAGAACACAGCTCCAATCTCCAAAAGTCTAACTATCCTAATTTCTTCCACATATATTTCCCCCCAAGCTCGGGCCGCAGGAACCTCCACTCTAATATCATCCACTCCGTTAATTCATAACTTTCGCCCCCGCAAAACCTTAACTTTGTAATGTCTCTCAACCTCTCCCAAAGCACAGCGATGCCCTCAACAGGGCTGTACTTCCACACAATGTCCCGCAAAGGCGGCTGTAACTACCGCCGCATCACCTTCTCTCTGACAACTACAACCCCTCCGTCATCCCTCCACTCCGACTCCCCCTCCCCCTCCCCCTCTTCCTCGCAATTCTTCTCAACCGGTATCGGCGGTGCCGGAAACATCAGACACAAATCAGAACGCGCCATTTTCTTCTTCGATGAGGAATTAGAGAAGGAGAGGGTTATACGCGAGAACCGCGCGCCGGTCTACTCTATTGGTCGGGGAGGCGCTGGGAATATGGTTTCCACGGAATCACTGCCGAGAACCGGGCCGAGCTGCGCTAGCGTAGAGTCCCTTTTGTCGGCGGAGAGCTCGATTCAGTCGGAGACAGAGGTAGAGGTCCCGGAAGAGGCGAAAGTTGTTTTGAAGTCTGGTGCCGACAGGGCGTGGAATAGGGTTCGGGGATTTCTTGGTCGGAGGTTGCTGTAGAGTTCCTTGCGTTATGATTTATTTTCTAGATAGATTTCTCGTTTTTTGTTTTTCTTATATTATTTCTTATACTATTATACCTTTATTTTATTCCCTTTATTCCCCCCTTTTTTCCCATGGGTTTCCGGGCGAATACATGGGTCTAGCATTATATGATAGCTTGGAATTAGAGTTTTGCTCGTCGAGGACCGAATAGGATATAGGTTCATACAAATTTGAGCACAGTTGCCCCAAGTGATCATTCGTGATCAGCTGTGCATCACCTCTTCTGCTGCAGCTTGGATCAAATTAGTGTGCATTGCCAAAACACCAATCTAAATATTGTTCCGGCGCGATTGTAATAACCAGATTACAACTAATTACTACTTGTAATGTCCAAGAGTTTTTAAAAAGGACTACCATTGCACGCCACCAAAATTTGGCCCTTTTACTTAGGCCAGGTTGGCATGCAAGAATAGTTCTTTTCCTACAAATGCTTGGACATTACGAGTAGACTACCTCAAACTCCCCAGACGTAAGATCTCCACAAGTAGCCCCGCATTATCACACTTAGACTAAGATCCGTGCCCAGCTCGGCGATTTCTGAACCCGTCTGCATTAGGACTAGTTAGGATAGTTACGGATTAATTAGCTCCTTCTCGAAGCCTGCCGGAGATCAGCCGTGTGGCTCTCTCCACACCATCTCTCCCCGGCTTCATCTCCGATTGGCGATCCCATCTAAACGCCGCGGTTATGTTGAGGCCATCTTAACCGTTGGCGTGAATGTTCGAGGTGGGGACCCTCGCAGGGAGTCATGTGTTGACGGCGAGCCGCCCTATCTCATAAAGGAGTTTGCCGTCTTTGAGGGGTGGCTACTAGAGCATACCGAGTAATAGTAGACATTTCAATTATAAAAGTAGAGCTACTCGGGCGCAAATTAAAGATCCGGAAAAAGTGACAAACAAAATGCATGGTTGCAACACAGATATTTCAAGTCACTTTTTCCGGATCTTTAATTTGCGCCCGAGTATGAGGATGTGGTCAAGACACCACGGCCCGGGGAACAGTACCGGCTTTATTATACAAGCAAAACAAATACTCCCCTCTCTTTTTGCTTTGCCGGCTTTTTGAATTTCTGAGAGGAATCCCAGAGTTCGCCATTACCATAGCATATGTTGGTCGGCACTTACAAGTAACCCGCATGAAGTACCAGAGCATTTGAGTCTGAATTTAGTATGGGCGCTCAGATACCGACAGATAATTTGCCGAACCTGTACAAATTTTTGATCCCTGTGTTCGAGTACTTCACTGGGTACTTTGTAAATAAACAAAGACAATGGCAATATGCTAGTACTGGTTAGAATTGGTGGAGTTTCCGATACTGCCTCAAATTTACACTTTTTCTCCAATATACAAATATACAGTAAGCATCCCTCACGACCATTGGACCTTATCCCACCAAGGGCCTCTTCTGCTCGCTCCGTAAGCCATCCTCAATTAATCCATCAAGGCAACTTTTGTGTGTAGGGGGAGGGATAGTAATAATTAGTTCTAGTACCGTGGGAGGGAGCGGGCTGCTAGGGTTTGCCTGTCAAACTAGTCAGGAAACGCCCCAGAGCTGTCAATTCACCATTAATGCTCCCCGCCCTGTCAGAACCCTAAGCTCATTGTCCTGGAGGATCCTCACATGTGCCGAAAGCTGCTTAGGGTGACAGGTAACGTTTGGCCACAGGTGTGTATGACCGGGGTCCTCCCCCACCTCCCCGGAGGCATACTCGGATCACGCAAGCCATCTTCTCCCTCCCTTCCTACCATTGTTTGTCCAACCCGTCAACCTCGAGATTTACCCTGCCGCCAACGCCCTGTTCCGTTTCACCGAGCACCCAACTAGTGAAGCCACATCTCTCAGGAGGCGGTACTGTACAGTGCATGAATGGGTACGCACTGTGCATGTATACAAAACTCGGGTATGTACAACAGACTTGTGTTCAACAAACACATACCCAATGGGTATATACCTTAACAGATCACTAATTTACCTACATCTACCCGTATCGTTCTGTTCGGAGGGAAAAAAACATAGATTCACATACATCTTGTGATGCGCCATACACGATATGCATCGATCCTACCCTTCCTTCGATCCTATCTTTCCTTCGATCCTATCATTTCTTCGACCCCCCCCTCCCCCCCTGCCCATGGCAATATATAGAACACCACACTTCTCCAACCGTTACTAATTTCCCTCTGGGGTCTCGGCGATGAGCGTTTTCCTACAACTCTCTTGGGCATGGAGGAGGAGCGCTAAAGATCTTATATTCCAGGCAAGCTGTGACGCCTAGCTGGTCGGTAGCGAGGCGTATTATTTTTCTGTGAATATTTCACGCGGGTATTCTTTCCGGGTTGTTGAGGGGTTAGGGTGGCGCGCCTTGGAGAGCATCGCAAGGGATAAGGAAAGGAAAGGACAAAAGGCCACACCTTTGAGAGTTCCGGTGACGTAACGTTATTGTGATAATTTAGTGATACTAGATCGGATCGTATCACATTCCCAAGCGTTTTTCCTATCGCCCCTAGTAAATGCCCGCAATATTGCTACGAAAACGGGGCTCGACTCGCGGCCTTCTAACTTACTGTCTGTGTGATTGGTAACGGGCCCATAAGTGCCAAGAAATTTTCAGCTGTTATCGCAAACCTCCGGCAAACCAATTCCAAAGAGACACACAGAGAGCAGAGTACCGACCACTCTGGGAAATTGAGTGGATCCGGGCTTACAGTACACACTTTCACCCTACCTCATTAGTGGCTGGAATTCTTGGTCCAGAAACCCCTCACATGGTCCTGTTCAACGGCTGCCAAAGTAGATTGATGAATAGGGGGGGGGGGGGGGCTTTTAAACAGAGGAGAAAAAGAGAGAGGCTAACACATGTCTAGGTCAAGAAAGACGGTTTAAGCTCGGAACTTAAAGGAGACAATAGGGCATTTGCGTAACTGAACAGTGAAGGGCCTGGCAAAGATTCTAGGGTATCCCGCGTCTCTGGGCGTCAGTTTACGATACCTTGACTTTCAAGGCCAATTCCATTCCAGCGCTCTGAGAGGTGGCCTCCTTTTCCTATGTCTCAGTGCCCAAATGACCTAATACCGAAGGTTATGAAATGAGGCATCTCCAATATTTAATCTTGGCGACATGTCCAACACCAATTCCTCCATAAAACCGAGGAAACAAAACCTCCACAACCTATTTATCAGACCCCCAATATAGACATAAAAAATAATTCAGCGTTTTCTATCATCTCCTTCAATAGGAACACAAAGTTAGTGCCCTTGTCTCCCTCCGGTTTCTCTAAAGTTTGCTTTGTTCACACGTCATCACTCGACTAGCAAAAGGTATTGACACGTTGGCGGCTAAGAACAACCCCAAGCGAGTTCGCAAGGAATTCGCATATCCTTTGTCCTAGAGTTATTGGGCTCTAATTCTAAGAAGTGGAAATCTACCTTATTATGCACACCTTCAATATCCAGTCCACATGATCATTATCACACAAAGTCACTCGACATCCAATACCACTCTGGTGAAACCCCCCGGTTTTGTCTAGAGCATGCACTCACTTCCTCCCCCCCCCCCTATTTACAGGATTGCAACGCAAAGCTTGTCCTCATGCTTTCAGATGCTTCCCTCTATTACTCGATACAAGAACCTAACCCAAGCCTAGCGCTAAGACCACTTTTCCGTACTACATCAATGAATGATTCTAATTCTTCCCGTAAGGGTTTTCCCTTCTGCTCTTTCTCCTGATTCGAATTGAATCCTGTGAGAACCACTCCCACATCTGCTACCAACTGCCCAAGCGCGAGTGACTAAATCCAGTAAGCGCAAGCGGCTACCCCACCAGAAGAGCTGTGATTCGGAAATCGAATCCAGAGTTGGGAACTTTATGCGTCAGGTATGAGAGTGGGAGCGCGTTAGCCGGGACAGAAAGGGATATATTTTGCTAGACCTCGTAATAAGGAAGACTTGGAAAAGGCAGCGGAAAAGAGGTATTGTCCGTTCGCAAAAGTTCCCGAACACTTGGCGCTGCGAGGTTCCACTACTCGTATACAGTATCGCAACCCAGCCCCCTCGCTCCTGAACACACCATACCTTCATCACCACAAAAAATCTCAATCAAGGAGAGAGATAATACACAAGGTATTAAGTACAATGATAGATTTATTTTATCTTTAAATATTTTTTGGTCGGATTTTAGACGTCATTTGTTGAGCTGGGTGTTGACAAAGAAGTGAGAGGCCGTTGCATAGTGGTGTTCGGAAACTTTTGCGAACGGACAGGACAATACGTAAGCTAAAGCGACCCCAACAATAACTGACCCGGTCGTCCAAGGAGTGTTATATGCACTGGCTCAAGATCCTAGCAGATATGGGACACCTTTTCCCAGGAGAACGCAAACCATGAGGAAGAGAACAGACACTCCTCAAACTCAATCCTCTGAATCGTCAGCCCACTGCAGAATCCGTGAATGGTACAGTACTCGAGTAACTGCGGCGAAAGCCACCAGACCCGGCCAGCGGGAAAGTAGTAATTTCAATGAAGAAAAAATGAAAATAGAAAAAAAAACAATCAATCACCTGGCCTAGATATATCATGACCCAAAACCTCCCAACCATTCTTACGGTCCTTTTTGTTCCTCTTTTTTTTCTTTCTTCCCTCTCCCTCTTGACCAAAACCCTCACAACAAATCACAACCCCTCACTCGGACCAACCCCCTACCGTACCTATAATACATCTAGTATATGCCTGTGCTATACTGTCATACCATATGCACTGCCCAGAAAGGATATATATACCAAAACGCGCTAAAATCGGAGCTTTTTGACCCGCCAAGATTCAACCAGTTCCATCGAAAACAAAGAGAGAGAAAATACAGAAGAAGAAAATAAATAAATGAACAGATGAAAAGGTCACCAACCTAAGGTCTTCCCAGGACATAATATTATGATATCATAACTCCTCAGATTCTTCTTCACGACTGAGATAGAGCTGCGGCCGGCATTCACTTTGCAGCGCTATGGCACTGTACTGTACCAACCAAGACAAAGCCTTTCGTTTTTTTTCCTGTAAGCAAGAGATACAGCGCAGGTGGCCCTCCCTCCCTTACCCCAAATACCGTAGCTCTCACTTCTCACATAGAGCAGATAGGAGTCGGCAAAAATCGTACTGTGCATATTTCAGACACTTGGCTATTGCCCAAAGCTTCTTTTAAGCTGATCGATTATAGTAGGATCCGGGCAATCGTGGTCACCACTCGAAAACCCCAATCCCGGGTGTGTTTTTTGGCACCCCCCCACCCCCAGCCTTTGCGAGACAATGCGTACAGTACAGTTCCGTAATGAATCATATTAAGAAATGGGAAAAAAAGAGAAAAGAGAAAAAAAAGAATCCGGTAAAACTTGCGTGATTACTAGAAGAGTGCTTACATACAGCCCTTTTAAACAAGCCAAAAAAAAAACACATTGAATAAGCAAGCAGATAAACACCGCCCATTGCAATTACCCTAATCGCCCCCCCCCCCGTCACGAAGAGGGGCCAGAACAAATATATATAATAGCATTGTTAAAGTAAATATGAAAATTGTGAAAGCGATTTCACATATAATGCGAGTTTATGTGTGTATGCCGGCCCCCTCTGACTTCTTTGTATCTAGAAAAGAAGGGGCGGGTGTATGAGCAGATGTGAATAAGGAAGGAGGAACTAACTTTTGAAATATATGATGGGGTGGAGAGCGAAGGAAAAATTGAGATGTGATAGAAAGATAAAATAGGGGAAATAATTATGTCCACCCTTAACAATAATGCATCCATCGACATTAAGGTATTTCTCAATTGTGGGGGAGAGGTGTCCCTCCGAGTCTTTCAGAACTCGTAATTCAAGGATTTAGGTGTAGATCGGCGCGTGCGTGCATCCTGTCTCTTTTGTGCATATCCGATTACCACTTCGGTGGTTTGAAATTGTTATGTTTCCTTTCCCGTCACCTTTCCCCTTCTTTCATCCTTCTGGCTTTATAGTCTGCCAAATCCTCGCAATACCAAGTCAAAAAAAAAGCGAAAATAAACATCGTGGAAGGAGACTCTAAGGAAAATCGAAACGAAAACCAGGTGGAATAAATAAGAAAAACAAGGGTGTGCAGTACAACCTGCCAAACGCAGCAGGAGAAAAAAGATTATATCCAAAATCGCCACTTGACCAATCTCACTACGACCGTCCTTATGCAACTATCTCCCGCCGCAAAACAAATACCCCTACTTCAATTCCCCTCTCCTTAACGCGTCTATCACCGGGCACACTGCTAATTTCATAGTCACCAACAACACCTCCAACTCCAAAAGTTCCGGGTCCCGCAAGAGCACTGGCCACAACTGCTTCACTCATCCCCCTTGATGAAGGCCGTACAGCAGGAGCCCTTACACCGTCGAGAACCTCTCTCGCCAGGTCACCAGGGGCGCCATATCCAAACGAATATTGTGACTGTGGGGATGATGGCACCGTTGGCGAGGATGGCGTCGAGGAGGCTGTCATGGCCTTTGCTGCCTGTGCCATAGAGGGGGGACTTCCAAGCTTCGGAGATGACATTGATGCAGATTTAGCGTGGTGTGATCCATGAGGGCCGGAAGCGCTTGGTGATGTAGGTGTCTGGGCTTCTGAGGATGGCTGCAGGCTAGAAAAGTGCCGCTTTACCGCCTCTCTGATTCTCAGCTGCTCCTGCTGAGACCACCACTCCCGCCAACTGTTGTCGTTCAACTGAATCATAGCCTTCTGCGAGTGCACCAATCGTACACGAGTTTTCGGGTAGCTCGAATCAAGTTGTAGTCCCGGTGCTTGAGAACCTGTACCGCTCTTGCTCCACATCGAGTTATCATTAATGGCATGAGAAAACCTCGTACAAAAGTTATCTAATTTCCATCGTAGTCCCTCAAATTCGTTCATCTTCTCGATAGCAGCCATGTTCCGAATACCCCACAAAAGGTCTTCCCGCAGCATGTAAAGAACCATTAATTTCCTCAAAAGCGGATCCAATACGGGACCCAAATATTGTTTGTCAAAGTGTTTGGCACCAGTTTTTGTGGGATAAATAAATAATAAACTTCCTCCATGTGGAGAAAGCTCGTGCAGCCGGTCAAGAATCACGGATGATTGCGTAGAAAACATGCTAAGATCCTCGGCATTTGAAGTTGGTGGGATATATCGCTCTAGGAGTGTCATGTGAAGACTGAAGGGCGGCAATATGGGGTTTGGTGGTGGGATCGTATGCGTGCGATGAAACGACATGCTAGGAGTGGTGGGAACACTCTCGGGCGCAACAACAATACTATTGAAAACAGTAGGCGCAAAGTAACCCCCTCCTCCACCCACACATCCCGAAGGAGAAATATCAAATCCACCAAAAAAGCCGCCAGGACTGCCGACGCACCCGCCGGCCGGGGGAGTTGAGGGAAGCCTGTTAAGTGGAACACCAGGTGATATAGCATGAGAAACATGAATATAAACCCTTTTAGTCCCGTCATTGGAAAAACGCCTTTGAATGTTTTTAGTAAGGGTATGCAGGGCGGTTGTGATCCCATCGTCCGCCCCTATCAACCCATTAGGAGTTGAGGATCCGCTGCCCGCCTGTGCTCGAGAGTGGCACCTTGCGGTGATGGCTGGCGAGAATTGTTGGCCAGCTGCCGCAGCAACGGCGGGTGCAGCAGCGGCAGATGCTGGAAGCCTGTCAGGATTTGAGCCTAAATTGCTGGGAATGGGAGTCGGGGCTGCCGAATCCGCGGAAGTCGTAGGCAGAGGACAGGGAAGGGTGTAAGATAACATTCGAACAGCTTCTGTAGTCATTTGCACGGAAAGATCACAGTCAACTATTCCAGGAACAGTTGTCCCCCTGTTAGCCACGACAAAGCAAATTAGGCAATTAAAGAAAGTACTGACAAAGTGAGGTCATAGCGCCCTTTAACCACCCTTCCTCAATAATATCCTCATGACCTGTGCTTTCATTATCACTGTTATCCTCCGATCTGCCCACGGAGGCATCTTCTTTCTCATCTATGGCTTCCCGCCTAGTTTCAGTCGCCCCGGTAGAGTCCCCAGATGTCATTCTGGCTGTTCTCTCAGACTCGTCTGGGCTTTTTAATACCTCCACCCGCCCTCCGGTTGGAGTTTTTCTTGGTAGGACTAGTTTTGTGTCGTCGTTATCACAAACCGCGGCACAGGAGGGATCCTTCGCTCGGGCAGTCGGAATGACTGGGACCAGTAACTCGGACATCCCTTCTCCCCTCCATTCGAGAACCCCATTATCATCGGGCGGTGTAAGAGGAGCCAATCCGCCCGGAGCCAGATGCGGATTCGCGGCCAGTAGCGCTGCTGTAGCGCCGCCCGCCCCAATAACCTCATGGTTCGGCCCCATACCACCCCTAAAATCGATATGCCCCGCTCTTTTCCCTTCCTTACTAACCCCAGCACAAATAACGGGCATACTATTTACACTTGTGTCGGGAGTGGTGGGGAAAGCAATTCCAAGCAATGATGGTCTTGGGCGGTGATTTTCTTGAGCAATCATGAAGATTCCCTCACTTTCAGCTCTGTTGTCCTGTTGCGCACTTGAAAGGGCAAGTCCATATCCATCAGCCATACGAGGAGGTGGTGGTAGTTTCAGTTTTAACGACGACTTTGGTGAGGCGCGGGGAGGGGTCCTTTTGGTCCTCACGGCAGTATGTGTTGGGTCCGACCTAGTATGGGGTAGGGGGGGATGAGACAGAACAGATGACCTGGCTTTAGCACTTGTGGGTTCTCCGGTGGGGGTTTGTGTCCAACTATCAAGGATAACTGGGTTTGCCTGGGGCTGCTCCTTAAAATGAAGGCCCCATGGAAACCCTGAATAGGGCCGCTCCAGTATAGACCCAGGTGTCCGAGGGCTATCGTCCTCAATTGTTTCAGCACTATGTATCCAGGGAATGGGGCTGGGTGAAGCAGACGTTGCGCTTGTAGACCCAAATGCAACAGCTGAAGTTACTGCGGGCGGGCTTGAAGCGGCCGCTCTGCTGGATAGGAGTGGAATACACGGGTATGATGAGGAGGTAGTCAGCTTTGGACATCGAGAGGTCGATCTAGATCTCGGCCTCTGGCCGGAGGATGATTGTGGCCGGCTTCGGTGTGTTGAATCGGTCATCTAGTTTTTTCTTTATTTTTTTAAAAAGGGAAACCTATATTCTTCCTCAGGTGTATTCCTCAAGGTCCGGAGAAAGGGTATCAAGCCCCTTCGCTCAATCTAGTCGAAGAAACTAATCGGTTAGTAGCACAGCCAGGGCAGCAACAAGACTCGACCTAGTTAGCAATTGTAAGTCAGACTTAAGGCTCTCTTCATTATTTGATATCTCTATCTTTCCCCTACAAACATCAATGGAGATGGGAGAGAGATGCCCTTACCCACAGAACCAGAAGATAGGGTTTCGTAGACGAGATTTCGAAAGATTCTGGAAGGGGCTGTTAGCCTTGGGAATATTCTTCTATACAGTGTATAGCAAAGTGAATGATAAATGATACAATCTCAGTGAAATTTGTAGGGACGAGGCGAGCATGAGGAGTGGCCCCAACAACTAAGAGAATCTAAATGTAGGTTGAAATAGAGTGCCAATATCTTCGGAACCGGGCACCTCGTCCGGCTGCATAAGCGGCCAGCGGGTCACCGGGAAAGGAAACAGAACACGTCGACAAGGGAAAAGGCAAAAAAAACCTTACCACCGAAAAAGGCCTCCACAATTCTGTATCCTATCTGTGTTGATTTTTTTCCGAGTGTTCGAGATCAATCTTCGGAAAACAGTAGGGCCGAAACTTCTGTCTGACAGATACCCGCAGTTCACAGACCAAAGACGCCAGAGATATGATACGAAGAGCGCACCAAATCTCGGTAGTCTATCTTGTTTCCTTCTTTATCAAAGTCTCTCCTTGCCTCTCCCTGCAATTGACCTCTGACCTATCCCCGGATCCCTGCAGCTCAACCCCTAAGATTACTCCTCGTAGTTATCGTTGAGCCAGATTTCCTTCCCAATTCCAGTACCGGTAATCCAAAGCCAGGGAGCCACAAAATCCACCTCAGACTCGGACCCTATAAATTTTCCTACGTTTGCTGTCCGGGAAGCCGCGTTGCTCCGAGGAAGGCGTGGGAGAAAAAAAAGGACCAGAGAAAGCCCCGTCCTCTTTCTTTCTTTCTTCTCTCCTTCCAATCTCGCCACCGCAGGAGGTTGGAACGCCCACTTGTGAATCCCTCTATAGATGTAAGCGAACAGAAAAAAAACGTAGAACGGGTCGGTTGGTTTACCCACAAATTATTTTTTCACGTCTGATATGTAGGTATGGGGTGGGGTGTGCCGAAAAAGCAGCAGACTATCCGGTCAGGGTAGTTCGGCAAATGGTTCACAGATCGTTGGATCGTTGGTTGACCCCCCAATAATTATGGCTTCTGTGTCCAGCTTTCCTGTGATCTGCTAACCAGTCGCTCCACTACGACCTGATCCCCCACGCCGTGTTGGCTATGGATTAAAGAATACTCCAATGAAAGGCTCGTAGCTGTGACTGGCTGGTTTGTCTGGATGCAAAGTGAAAGTCTTGTTCTGTGCACTCAATGTTGCTTCTGTTGCCTATGGCTTGAAGGCAAGTCACTCGGCCAGCTGGAGTTGGTGTTTGTTGCTGCTGTTACCAGTAGAAGGTGTTTTGGTGGGATGGATATCTGTGCGCTGCGGATAAGAAATGTGTCGAGCAAAGAGGAAGAGCTTGGGAGCATGGGATGAACTAAACCCTACCAATCAGCTGCTGGGGCCGCGCTGCGGGGGCCCGCTGGAGGGGGAGGGGAACAAAAGGGCTGGAACGGAGTCGACCTACCCGTATTACCCAGGTAACTGTTCCCTACTGGGCGGGTGGGTGTATGAGGAATGTGCGTAGAGAGCGGTATATCTAAATATATTTTACCCTAGCAATAGCAGGAAAAAAAAGGGAAAGGAAGCTAAAGAGGGCAAAAGGGAAAGCCAGCAGCAGCAAGAGGGCAGGAGCTTCGGTTATACTGTGGATAGGCAAGGGGGAGAGTTCATTTTTTTTCTATTTTTCTATTTTTTTTTCCTTGCGGTTCGATTTTTTTTTTTCTGTCCTTCCTTCTCCTCACCACAGAGCTCCTTCGATGGTTGTGTCTGATTGTCTGTCTCCGGGGGTCGGGCAGTGTACCGGTCGGAATTGACGGGGGTACGACAAATGCGATACGATACGATTGTACTGCGCGAGTAGTCGAGGGGAGGGGTGTGGGGAGAGGAACCGATTGATGTGATGGCAGAAGCTATCGTACCTCTCAAGTGTTATCACTTTGCCCAGTTGCCTTCAGTACCGGTCTGGCAGGGGGAATACAGAAGAGTGTAGAGCAGGAGACCAAAAGGGAGGGGAGAAAGGAAAGGAGGGGAAAAAGAGTGGGAGAGACACAGGCAGCAATCAGCGAGCGTTTCAAGTGAGAGTGCGTTAGTGGTGGAGCTGGTGTTTGTTTTTGTTTTTTCTTTGCTTTCCCTTTCGTGCTCTCGAATCCACGAGAGTTGCAGGTCAATCAATAGGGGTCTTTTTTTTTTCTTTCTGAAAAAGCTTCAGTATGGAGGTGGTGGAGATGTTGCACTCACTCCTTTCGCTGCCCCTCATTTTCTACGTGATTACTGTAGTCTATCCAGAGTTTGACCGAGCATAGCATCCTCATCAGATATTTCCCCTATCCTTGTGGGCACAGAATGATGAGTATATGCTGGCACTTCTTCTGTTTCGCTCCGCATCCTCGCTCGTTTGCTGGTCGGAGCTCGCTCTTAGAAACCATGAAGTGGTTAGGCTACAGCTCTATATAACAAAGCTCCACTGTCGAACTGGTACCGGTATCGTGCTCGAGTATTTCTTGCGTGCTCGCTTACCAGGGCTTAGCGAGCCCCCATAGACAATCCTTTCAGATTTTAGGCCCAATGCACCACCCACCCCGTTTTCACAAGTACATCTCACACAGTACATACAGGACTTCTGCCCATTTAGTATGATTTTTTGATTTTTTTCCCAAAAACAAAAAAGGCACCCCCGCCGGAGCCGCACATCTTATGTGATTGTGTGAGGTATGATTTACTACTATGTGTGGGCGAGCATGGGTGAGTGTAAAATGCATACTGCTTCTATCCTGCGGAAGCACTCGTGTGCTAGAGCGTGTACTCGAGTACTAGTACTCGAGCATAGCATACGTGTGGAAAACCATATGTGCGGTATGTTGTATGAGTGAATGCTACACACCGGTACGTTCCCATGCTCTAGATGCATAGGTTTGTATAGTACATATGTCCTTGTACGAGTACTTTGTATACAGCGGCAAGGTGCTCTGCTCGCTTCCTCTTTCGATCTTCTTCTCCCATAGCCCCCTCCTATTGTCACAAGCGTACCAGTATGCATCAGCGATCCATAATGGCCTGATACCGATCTTATCTCAAGAAGCCCGAGTCTATGCTCCTCCAAACAAGCCCTTTCAAAATGGACTCGGGTATTAAAACAGTCTACGAGTTAAGTACCATAACATTATGGCAATGAGTGAACGGACGATACGGTCTCGCTCTCTGGTGGACAGCTTCACTATGCTTCCAAAGAACAGGTTTACCCCAACAAATTATACAATCAAACCCTCCTTGAATGGAATTTAATGGGGGCTCACCTTTCTTTTCTTTTCTTCTTCCCCAGCAAAAAAAAGAACTGCCGGAAAGTTGGTATCCCTGACAGACAAGGGTAAAAGAAATGTCACACAGTCAAAAGGCACGGGCAGCAGTTCCACGCTCAGTTTTTATTTCAACGCCTTTTTTATTCTTACCTCGCTAGGAGCAGATCGTTATCGCTGCTGGTTGACCCTGGTGAGGAGGAAGCCCTACTGTATGAGGGGACCCTATCATGCCACTATCACGCAGATCCGGCGATGCTGAGTCTGACTGTCAAAGCGCCCATCATTGACCCCGGATCGACCAATGCACTCATCTGAGAAGTCTCAGGCTACTCGCTCTTGGCGCATGTTCTGAAATATACTCTTGCCAAAACGAATCAGCTCCTTACATTGTGGCGGTCGCTAGACCCCTCAACCTCCTGCGCTAACGGGCCAAAAGATCTCAGTAAGGCTTTGGGTGCAGATAAGTGGAAGTTCCGGCGGCCTTCCTTTTGGTGCAAACATCATGAGCAGAGCGACATCTCGCGGATCCCCAACCCCCTTTTCTCTTCTTCTCTTGGCCACAATTCCCCACGATTGGTAGACCGAGGGGCAAGGGAAAGGAAGTACGAACTAAATACTCAAGAGCACCCGTACTGTATAGTACTACCGGTAGTACGTTCAAGTATCAGCGCAAGTGGGCATGACTCCTGCAGTGGTGCCCCTCGACACTGCCATTCATGGTCATTAAAATATGATGGGTAATTTTTTCTCCCTTCCGCTCTCATTTTTCCCCCCTATGCTGCGCGATTGAAAATCAGCAGTAATTTGTCTGTACACACACATGGCCCTTCCATACCCTCCTTTAAACATATTAGGATAGTGCGGTATCATACCAGGACATATTTCCCCCCAGAAATAAAGTCCAGACAATACGGACATTTATTAAAGGGGAGCAAAGGTGAAAAATCACAGGTCAGGCGAGGATGCTATCAGAGATTATTCCGGGCTAATATCAACAAACTAACCCTCCTGGAGGGTTCACGATGTGGCCCTGCGTGAAGATGGGTGATGGGGGGCTGTGAGCTTAGGAGGGTGGCATACAGAAAGTGGAGGGGGGGAAAGCCCCCCAGAAACTCCCATGTTGGTTGAGATGGGAAAATCTGGCACTCCCGCTCTTCTGCTTTGTGAGCTGCTCCTGCCAGCCCTTGCGCAAAGGCTAGACCTCCTATCGCCCATGCGCGCACGTGTTGGCCGGATCATGTTAGCGAGGAAAAAAAAAACCCCCCCCCCACGATGTCAACAAAAGCAGAGACCCGACGTCTAATACTCGAGTATTGGCGGGACCGTTTTATTTTTCCTTTTTTCCTTTTCCCTCCTTCCTTTTTTTCTGGATCAACCATGCGCTGATGGGGGAGGTGCAGTACTGGCACTATGTGGATTTTTTATGCCCCCTCCGGACCCGCCCGCTCGCAGGAACCTGCCATTCTTGTACCGGTATTATTGTTTTTTGTTTTGTTAAGTCCTTGAATTTATTCGCAAATACAGGAAAACCCCAGCAGGTACCCTTAGAGTACGGCCTAGAAAACCCAAATAACAAAAGAAACTTAAAACATCTGCTATTCAAAACAAATAAGCAATAGCAATATTATCAGGGCTACTGATCACAATTCAAAAGTGAGGAAAATCAAGGAGAAGATATTGAATTACAACTAGTCTGCCCCTTGCTGCTGTTATAATTCCACACACACTAGATTGCGAGCTAACTAACTTCTTAAAGCTTTTTCCGGTACAACTTGCCTAGGATTGTTGGGGGGAATTCCTATTAGACGTGTAATCTACAAAGTCACTCGATCGGGGTTGTTTCTTCTAGTACTCTCCCCTTCTCCTGGGAACGTCAGTCAAACGTGGACTGCCGGTCTTTGTGAACCGGAAGGGAAAAAAAAGGAAAGGAAAGGAGATAAAAAAACAAAAACAAAATATCTTAGGTGCTGGGTACCTGGCAAATTATGATAATACCGCACAATCCTGGCCCTCAGACATATTCGAGTACTGGGTAAAGCCTATTTACTCGTACCAGGTTCGGATAGTGGAGGTACCGCGGAGCTCTCACTAAGGGCCTCTTTGAGCGGACCAAGATTGTGAAAATTATAAGTTTAGCAGCTGCGGGTTTCTTTGGATGGAAGGATAAGCTGGTGCTGCATTTAGTCTAAAAGTTTCGAATTGTGGCGGCCAAAAAGCCCACCAATCCCGGACACAGAGGTTTTTTACTCAAACCCACCATATCGACTCCCAAACCCAGAGTCCTGGGTGCTCCGGTGCTCCCAGATAGCTTGTGGCAGGCCCTCAGTTCATACATTATGGACGTTAAACACCGACGCGCGTTCTTGGGTGGAACAACCGTAAGGAAAAAAGCTCACCTGGTCACTAATAATTCTGTGTTCGCTCTTGACACACTCCTCATGATCAACATTCTAAAAGCTCTCCTTGTCCCGGGAATGAAAACGGTCCAACCACAGTCCAACCACCGTTGCTTCTTATATTATCCGACGAGTGCTTTCTGTGCGCCCTTAAGTCCCTCTGAAGCGGTTTTGTCCGATTGTTGCTGTAGTGGTGTAGGTCGCCGCAGCCCAACCTCCAATAATGGTATTGCAAGATTTTATGTATGATATCATCTCTGCTTTGCGAGTAGGGTTTTTCGGAGTGGTTGTTGAGCATGAGCACCGTTTCGTCTAGGAACGCACTAGTGCTCAGCGTTGGCATTCCGACCAAACAGGTCAACCCTTGTTGGAGCGGGGAGTTTTTGAACCTTGGTCTCCTTAGGGGATCTGGCGGGTTTTTTTCCTTTCTTTTTCTTTCTGTAGCTAAGATTTGCCGGCTGATAGTGAGTCGGGCTAGACTAGGTTGTGAGATGACAGCAGTGGCCGGCGGGATTCCTTATAAATACGGAGTCAGCTGCGATACTTGTAACTGCACTCCAAGTATATCCAAGTGTTGGCCAATCGCATGAAGCGGATATGGGGATGCGCATGGTGAGCAGGATGGCCCAATGGAAATCCCTGCTGCTAGTGAGCAGGCTGTTTACTCAAATAAGGTACGAGACTATTGGAAGGCCGGAAGCAACCTTCCATTCTTATTGCAGATATGCGGCCCAGCTGGCCGAATACCGAGTGAGCTCCATCGTCTGTTAAAACCTAATTGCCCTTATATTAAGGCCCTAGAACTGTTATTACCAGAGTCGTCCAGTCGGGTTAGTTAGCTGCGCCAGTACTTGGGTTAGGATATATCTCGAGGAGAGGTGTGTGGTTAGATGAGTTATTTCTATACGCGTAGTTTTAGCAACGCACCAGAGGATCCGAGATAGTCTGAACCAAATACCGGTTCTTGGAAGAAGAAGAATGAACCAGTTGAAATCCCTAATATCTAATATGCGCTTACTATTTCTGTCCTTCTTAGGCGTAAGTAGATGTATCAGGTGGGGTTGTTTATGCGGACCTCAATCGCCATACGTATGTATCAACACCAGGTGCACTGTTTCCCTTGGCCGGACAATTTCGTGCCTTCACCCCTTCCCATCCCCCTCCTCTCCAGTAGCTTGCTCACCAAAGACAAAAAATCTCGATTATAACACCTCGCGAAGATTCTAACCCGGTATCACCCATCCCTGGGCCATCACCGAGAAAATTGAGGTGTTGGAAAGGGGGCCGGGACAGAGATAGTGAGGAGGGTACGAACCCGTATGGGCCAGGGCAGGTTCTTTGCCTCCAGGAGGGCCTACCAGCATGGCGAGGGTTAAGGGCACTGAGACTTCCACAAAGATATCTTCACCCCAGAACGGCGTTATAGCTAAAGGATGATTGGCGGATTCCCCACTAGGTTATTCTATGGTTGCCAATGCAGGCCCCCGTGTGAAACGGAGATATTTACGATAGTCTCTAAGGTATCAAGTTTGTTGCATGGTCATCTGCTTACGAGCACACGATGCCACCCTAAGTCTCTGCGGGGCTTTCATCTAGCCAAAAAGCCGATTAGAACAGCTAGCCATCCGGTGTCAGCTGTTTTAAAGCCTCAGCACTTCTGAGGGTACAGTAGGCCCGGTCAGGATTCTTTTTTATTCGAACGGAGGAAGGTCAAAAAGTTCCTCCGAGATGTTAGCGCTCTAATGCGAACGAAGCAGATTAAACCCCTAACCCTACTCAAAATACCGGTATTTCTCACCTAGCGAACGATCCTAGCATCCCTAGACAAAACCCCGGGATCGCGCTCGAGCATTGTGAAAATGACAAAGTCTGAATACCGGTAGGGGGCGCTTTTTCGATCTTAGAAACCCTCATACCGCACACTCACAATTACAATGGGTGCTGAGTTATCCCCAGGCACCATCAATATCGTTCCTCTATCGGTAGAGATGCAGCGTACAATTTGGTGTCGACGAGCATATCTCAGACTATCAGGTCTCAGAGGGTCCACCATCCCATGTCCCGGGTCAGAACGCGTGCAGTCGCGAAATAGGTATGGTAGACACCTACGAACCCCTTAAAAGGCCGCGGGTATGCATGAGATCCAGTCCAACTGGATGTTTCCGTGCCAAAGCCGTTTTTGAACATAGCACTCGTACCAACACATGGTGATTTCCCCTGCACCGCCTTCCCGGCATACCGAAGGAGCGTGGCTAGCAAGGAAGTTGTCGTGTTGTTGAAAGGAAAAAGAAAAGAAAAAATGAGGGGAGATGTTATCGGGAGACTGTGTTCCTGATAGGGCTTTGCGCTGCAACATAACTTAAAGAGGATCCTCGCGAGAAAAAGAGTTCCATGTTGCGCCCCATTATCACACCATCTCACTTTCTCGCTCTGGGCTTCCCCTCTTGTCTTCTGAGCCCGCCGGCCACTCCGCATACTGAGGTGGTCTCGAGTAACTTGAAGTTACCGGATCAAATCCAACGATCAACCTTGGTTTCGAGAAGATCCCGGAGAACGTCCATCCTCGAAGAAGGCCGTTTAGTTTAATCAACAGCCCTAATCCGCCTCCAGTTATTTTTGTATCAGATGAGAGCTTGAGCATGAAACAACCCCCTGCGTCCGAACCTCCCGCTATGTGCCGCCAGGGTGAGTACATTTGGCACCTCATGGCTTGTACTCGTACAAGTACAACTGCTCATAATTAAAATTAAACCCTAGCTCAGAGGTGTCCGAATGTGTGATAGGTCGCCAACGACAACTTCCTCACTTCACACTGCTGAGGATCCCAACAACGGCAATGTATCTAGCTGCAGGCAAGGTCTGAGTCTTTTCATTGAAAGAAAAAATTATGGGAAATTATTGGCCGATGGGGAAAAGGGCTCATCGGAAATATCTTCAGATGTAAAATTTGGCGATAACCCGGAATATATCCATCAGAGTTACATCCATCTCGCTCCTCGGTTCTTTCACGACATGATATCACTGCGTATCACAAAAGAGCCTTTTCCTCGAGCTCGTACTGGGGTACTCGTGAGTTTGAGAATCCAGCCTGTGTTCTGCTTGCTCCTTATAGTCTTCTTCCTTCCTCTTTACAAAAAGTGTCCCTTAGCTCCCACACTCCACTGGCAGACCCGGCTGACATGTGTCGTAGTCTTTTATGATATGAACGGAGCCTCAGGCAGGCTTCGCAACAAATAATTTTGGCATATCATAACAAAAAGCTCAAACAACGGATTCAATCTAATGTTTTATCCTAGCTATGCCCTATCCGGCGTCCGCTAGCAAAACAAAGGATCGGAACGGCCGATGCGCCAGCCTTCGCCTCGATCTGAGCTCCACCGTTAATCCGGCCTTTCGCCCCCGTTGTATGTGCTACCAGTGTCCCGGAGTGGCTCAGAAGTGAGCTATCTCTTTTTCAATCACACCTACATACATATCATACATACATGCATACTTTACATACATGTCAATCAGCACCCTCAGTCCAATTCAAACTGTTTAGCAACCATATTCCCTGAATTTACAGCGTTCATCTCGTCCTATTGGCTGACTGATATGCCGTTGTCAGATTCCCCTCTACTGAAAAGGGAGCGCTGAGACCTTAGGGACATTCGTGTCGATTTTGTGGTTCTGACAATGTGATTTCAAGTTGGTTCCGATGCTTTATGCTCTAGAAAATGTGAGCATTGGGAGGTGGATCAAATTGTGGGTCTGGGCGGGTAAACAGCGACTACTGGGATTGCTACCACCACCAGATCCATCCACTCCTCTCCTTTGCCTTTTTGCAATCCCCTACAGTATGCTCTGCTCCTTTCTCCCCACCCTCCTCCTCCATGGAGTAGGTGTTCGTGCCACTCTGGCCGAATCATCAGTTTCACGTATTGCCGGGTAATTCCTTCGCAACTTTAGTAAAAATATATACATCGGTATTTTCGTCTTATAACAAAGCCCGCTATGGAGGAAAGGGAGAGCAACGACTGGCCTTCGCATTATGCAGACCCAATACCAAGGAGGTACTCCACATCCATCACAAAAAAAGTATAGATAGAAAAAGCACAGTTCGGGCCGACCCAGGAGCCCGAGTACAAAAAGTTTACATTGTGCTAGTCCTTTCGCATTCCCACACCGGGGCATCAGCGGTATCTTTCATGGCTATCCGCACACACATTCGCGAAATACAGCCGAGAAGAGGTCTTCTTGCTGAGCGAGGGAGAGAATTGGGTTTGAATGGATGCTAGTCAAAACGCGGATCGACTGGACACATGGACAATCCGTTGGCGATCTGTTTCGCAGAGAGAGAAAAAAAAGGAGGGAAAAAAAAGGAGGGAAAAAATCCACCCACCCCTTATTCCACTCAGCACGAGAAGTGTTTCCAGAAATACCAGTACTGCTTTTTGGGCGGGAATACGTTGCAAGCGGCCATTCAACCATCAAACTGAATGCACGATTGAAAAGCGCATCGTATATCTGCCAAATCTTCCTCCACCTCCCCCTCCCCTTCATTCCCCACCTTACTTTTGGGAGGCAGCTCCGGGATCCGACCGAGACCGGTTGTCATCACGACGACGACACCGCCCATTCAGCCCAGGATGCTATTAAATTTCTGCCCTTCCAATCCCCGTTCTTTGGGAAAAGGGAATGTGTTGCAGGAAGACGATTAATCCGACACGCACGCTCACGCCCAAAAGGGAGGGATAAACACCACCACCACCACCACCACCACCACCACCACTAAAAAAAAAAGGTGCTTCTGGTTGCCGGCAAGCATACGCCGCTGTATCTACAATTATTTTTTCCAGCGCACCAGGCAGCTGAATGAGGTACGGTGGCAGGCCTTTAATCAGATCTCGATGACTCGCATCCGAGTGTCTGTTATTGTCTCGGTGCGCCGGGTGTCAGCATTGCGATTGGCAAAAATGTCTTTCTTTTCTTTCATTCTTTTGGGTAGAGGTGGAAGCGGACATATCACACATGATTTTTGCGAAACTAGGCTACCTCCCGCTTCTCACTTGTTTTTCCTTTTCTCATCGTTACTCCCTGCTTGGATGCCGGTATCTTTGTGTCGATATTGTTTACTCTCTTGCTGGGCTGCTCACAGATAGGTTTGTGCCCATTATCGCCATCGCACCATAAAAAAAAGTATTCAATGGAAAGGAGCATAGGAGCGACAGTACCCCAAGACTGTAGGGTATTTTATATTTATGAATGGGGTACGGCACGGCAGTATACCTAAACTCCATCAGAACAACTCTATCTTTGCGCCCCATCCTGCCGACTGGCCACTCCGCAGTGTCACAAGAGAAGAGAGAAATGCACCACCGCCCCCCTCACCCTACCTCCTGAATCGGGTTCGGCCGGGGATATCAATGTCCAACCGCGGCATATTTAAGAAATAGCCCGCCTTGCCTCCCTAGCCAGATAACTTATCACTAGCGAATACAAGTCGAGATATGCATGAGTGACAGTCCATGATGGGAACATTCTGCGGACGACCTATCTTCCCGAGGCCCCTACTGTTCTGCCAATCAGCGTATTTGCACTGCCGATGAACTAGCGGGTAGGCGTGAGGGTATTCCGCATAGGCATATGCAGAGAGATGGGTGCACCTCTTTTTATCCTCCCTTCGTGCGGCATCCTTCAGTCTGCTCAGCAGCGGAGCGGTAGCTAGCAACGGACAAGCGGGAGGGCGAGTCAAAGCTAACTCAACCCAGGTTCTGTGTCTAGTGGAAACGGGAGTGCGTCAAGTGGGTGGACGTGGTATGCTGCGATATGATAAGATTGGAGAAAGGGAGGCAGAAGTAGGGTAGAGGTAAGGGAGGTTAGGATGCAGTGGCGGCGGCGGAGTGTACGAGCCATGCGTTGCCATGTAGGCGCGATAGGTTTATACAATGAGACATGATGGTGCGTGCGAGTAAAGTAAAACGCTTTGCCGGTGATCTAATTAGTCTGGGGCGAGAGTGCATGAGGGGTCACTCGCTTGCTTGCTGCCTTGCTTGCTGTCGTTCTGTCGCAGGAGGGAGGGAGGGCAATCCACCACTGATACCAGTGAGTGCGAGGAGAAAGGGAGCGAAGGGAAAGAACGCTACTGTGCTCCAGTTCACCCACTCATATAGAAAATCTACTGGCCTAGATTCATAATCATCCCCCCCCCTCTCTCCCGCGCCTGCGAAGAACAGCCCATCCTACTCCCATTTATCCACTTAGTTATATTGGCACAGCCTATCAAACATAACCCACATCCCAAACACTACACATGTCCTCCTCCTCCAGTCTAGTTCAATCCCTTGGTTGGCTGGGCCAGAATAATTCGTTTGCTTGGACCGTTGAAGTCTAAGACTTTTCTTTTCTTTCTTTTTTCCTCCCCCGTTCTGTGCTACCTGCCTGGGTGCTCCTCCATTCACTTATCTCCCCCTGCCTCCCGTAGGAGGCTCGGCGGCTGGGCTTTTACGTTAGCCTTTTTTTTTTCATCGTTGAAAAAAAAAAAAAGTTCATGTTCCACTGCGGTACTTACATTTTTCTGTTCGATGGAAGGGGATTTCTTTGGTTGACCTCGCCTGTAGATCACACAAAATGTTCCATTACCGGCGGAGGATTTGTTTCATTTCTTGTATGGTCTTAGGATTTTGTTGCAGCCGCAGAGGATACGGGACAGCGTACTGTACTCGTACTCTCGGAGCATAAGCAAAATGTGAGGGTGGTGGGGTGGGACAAGCGATTATCATCCATGATATCCGCATTTGGCGATAACTTAAATGTTGTTTCCCCGCCCCCCCCCGGGGGAGGGGGGGCAATTGATTACCAGAGTTTGTGCCCGTTCTAGTGAGACATTGTTTATTAATGTAACTCTCTGCCGGTTCTACGGAGGGCGGGTTTTTCAGGGGGGCTTGGTCTTGACAATTCGAGTGATGGGATGTGATCTGTTTTGGAAGCGGGACATTGCGGTGCGCGGGGTTACTTGGGGGTCGTTGGGATGCTGCCTTTGGAGGGCTTTCGAGAAGGGCGCTTTTGAGGTGTCGGGCATGGGCGGGACCGCTAATTTGGCTACTATCTACAGATCTTGGAGCTTGATAAATCCCCCTTCCGCCGTTTCCCGGCGACCCGAACCCGACGGCGGGCGGGCTAACTTGGCGCCCCGATCCCGGCGCTCGTGCAGCAACCGGGATATCGCAAAGCATCTTGATATAATGGCAATGACGTAACACTTTGCTCGACTGCACTCCTCTTCACTCCCCTCTTCCCTCCTCCCGCAAGCAAAATCTGGGAGAAAGATTAAAATGCGGGATAAATAATTAACGCCAATTTCGAAAATAGGTTGCCTCATTTACACCCTCGAGTCTTTGGCGTTTCGCCAGAGTATTTATCTCTAGGATGACCTCCGCACTCTTATAACCAGGGCCGGCCGGCCGCCTTCCCAACAGTTACTACAATTACTCCTCTTGCGGAACCGGATTGTGAGCTTATCGTGCCCTTAGGCGAGAGCAGTCCGTCGGTCTTCTCACCGGTCCGGCTGGTTGCGCCGTCGGCTTTGATGAATTGGTTGTCTCCTCCTTGAATCCTTAGAGAGTAGGAGAGTGAAACGGGGGAATACGACTGAATTGCTTCCTGATAGATCACTCCCTCAAAGAATCAAATCCCTCTGCCGTGAAGGAGAACAAACAAATCTTTGTATTGGTGGGCGTCTTCTCACCGATCTTATCTGCCGCCCGATATACCGGGGTATCGTCACCTAGAATTTGCGAGGAGCAATTGAGGATGAAGCGGTTTGAGAAGAGTACTGTGCTCTGGAAGGTCCTGCAAGCGTTCTTTTGGTGCGAGCCATGGCTTGGTTTGGAATTCATCGTGGGTTGGCCGATTTACATATCTTATCTTACTCATGATGTTTCCTTTAGAGGGAGGCGCGCGGGGCGGAGAGGGCAGTTAGAGCCATTGGTGTGAAGAGGTTTAGGTATGCCTAGAGTTGGGTTTATCACTAGTGTTAGTATTGGTGGAGGTCATTAGAGTGTCGCAATCCCTTGGATGAACTGGTTGAGAGAGAAGATGTCCCAACTCAGCAGGGTCGGCCAAAGATGTGTTCTTTGTGGAGTTAATCTACTCAAGTATGGTAGTTAGGCTAGTGCAATGTTTAAATGTGATTGGCTTGGATAATTTTTGGCACGTGCATATCATAATGATAGTCTGGAAAAAAGAAAAATCAGATTCCTAGATGTTGTTTCCCGGCTCCCGGAGCAATTACAGGGGATGGCAACTGGGTCCGGATTACCCTGGGGTTTTCAGGGGAGGGGAGAGACTGCAATACCAGCACCCGGGATGCAAGTGAATGGTGTGTGGGACGGCTTAGAGTCCGGGATCACTTGTGGGGTTGGAGTCTGGCAGCTCTCTAAGCCGGATTTTGTGTATGGCCGTGGCGGTGAGCAAGAGGTGGAGGAAGATGAGGTTCCGGCTTGTTAGTCCTATAGATGGTAAATGCCTTCTCCTCGCCTCCGATTCCCAGAATAGATTTGGGGTCGATCCGGATTCAACAGAGGATCAGAAGTTGGTATGCTCTGATGGAGGTGAAATAATCGCTCAGCGGTAATGACAATTGGAGATGGGGAGGCATCCGTTCTCTATCCGAGGTTGCCTGCCAGAGGCTACTTAGATAAGAGGTAACTTCTACATGTACAATCCCATACATCTGCTCATGTCCTAGTGTGCTCACATGCATCTATGTTTCTTGGGGGGGGGGGGGGGGGGGGGGGGGGGGGGGGGGGGGGGGGGGGGGGGGGGGGGGGGGGGGGGGGGGGGGGGGGGGGGGGGGGGGGGGGGGGGGGGGGGGGGGGGGGGGGG
>Ga0307517_10001793_pt1 | contig 35382 bp, 24 predicted proteins | sample 23_EM_MG_FD_194515 | JGI IMG/M metagenome (GOLD analysis project Ga0307517, IMG submission 194515) | Populus trichocarpa ectomycorrhiza microbial communities from riparian zone in the Pacific Northwest, United States - 23_EM | ecosystem: Host-associated > Plants > Roots > Unclassified | place... | reverse complement strand
TGGTGTCATTCAACAATTCCACCACTATCTTCATATTCACACCCGATGACTCCATACTGGAATCCATCGTCTCGCTCGATCGACTGTCTTCGTCGGCGTAGGGGTTCTCGTGAATAGTGTCCTAGTTCGTTGTTGGCGTCTCTGTGAGCGCCGGGCTCATAACCTGTTGCGAGGATAATGCGCAGGCAACGGTCAACCGGTCGAACTAGACTAGGGCAAAACTAAAAGGGTACTGAGGAGAATCAAAAACTTCATTCGCTCGTCATCTCCACAAAACTAACTAACCAAACATAAGTCTATATAAGAAAACTCTCTCAATCAATCTATCTTCTGCCACACCTATCAATCTCTCCTTCATGCGTAATCCCCTTCTGCCTATCGATCTCCGTACTCTAAACAAAGGAAAGACATAACCAAAAAACCATTCCATCTATCCTTCCGTCTATCCTTCCGTCTAGAACAAATGAAACAACTAAAACTACTATCCCGTTTATCCTTCCGTCTAGAACAAAGGAAACAACTATCCACTTCTGTGAACTCTAACAGATTTCGCCGCTCGGGAGGAGCAGTCTCCGACAAACATACTCGGTTCACTACTTAAGCAAATCGTCGGTGGGTTAGAAGAGATTCCGGATGAAATAAAGGAGACCTTCAAAGATTACAAAAAGGTTATAGGTGGAAGGGGGTTACGGGTGGCCGAAATTGTGGGGATGTTGCAGACCGTTACGTCTTTCCGGCCGACATTTATATCTGTTGATGCACTGGACGAATGTGTTGAGAGGCATCGACCCGAAGTTTTAGATTCGTTAAGACAAATCCTCGAAAAGTCTCCAAATACACGGATATTCCTAACCGGAAGGCGACACATCCAAGGAGAGATCGAGAAGCACCTTGGGGGGAAAGCAGCAATTTTATCCATAAAACCGAGCGATGAGGATATCGCGGGATATATCCGGATGAGATTGAGTAAGGATACATCCTTAGACGCGATGGATACTGGTTTGGAGGGAGAAATCATCAATAGCATTGCCGAGAATATTCCCGAAACGTAAGTGAGCCGCGAGGGAAAATGCGTTTTGCGTCTGTCCCTAATAGACATGTCTAGATTCCTACTGATTTCCCTAACCATGGATGCTATCCTTGGGGAAACCACGCCGTATGATAGGCGGCAAAAGCTGAGGGCAATGACCGAGGGATTGGATTTGAAGGATGTTTATGGTGCCACACTTGCGCGGATAAAGGAGCAAGGTGGGCAGAGAACAAGACTCGGGATGGCGGCACTGATGTGGATCTCACATTCGGAGAGACTACTACAACTCGATGAACTTTGCCACGCCTTAGCAATCGAGATAGGGTCTAAAGATCTCAATCATGAAAAGATTCCCTCCGTGGAGACACTATTAAGCTATTGCTTGGGGCTTATTGTCATAGATAGGGAAGCTTCGACTATCCGCTTGATTCACTACACCCTCCAGGAATACCTTTGCACCTGCCCCGACCTTTTTGGACCGACTCACTCTATAATGGCGGAAACTTGTCTGACATACCTCAACTTTCCGGATATTAATGACATCACATCCACACCCTCCACCCTGCCTCAACCAACCCCCTTCCTCAAATATTCTTCCTTGTATTGGGGAGTCCATGCCAAGAGAAGGGCTTCGAAGCAGGTGGTATCACTTGCACTCGAGCTTTTCAATCGAATTGAAAGCCATATATCTACAAAGTTACTTTTGCGGAATATCGTGTCGATGACCGGTCGATATAGCGGTGACATTCCCATCAATGGTCCTCTAATCGGGTTTACCGGACTGCATTGTGCATCGGTTTTCGGCATTGTTGAGATCGCAACACCTCTTGTCAGTCACCTGAATCACCATTTCAACAAAAGGGATTTTCTGGGTATGACACCACTCATATGGACCGCTATATATGGACAAGAAGGGGTAGCAGAGCTATTGTTAGAGCAAAACACTATCGACCCCGACAAGCCTGACAGATTCTTTCGTCGAACAGCACTATCGTGGGGTGCTGAGAAGGGGCATGAGGGCATTGTGAGGCTACTTCTTGGCCGGGCACCTACTAGGCCTGAGGGTATAGATGGTTGGTGGACCAAGACACCCCAAGTGCTCAACATGGTCCTAGGAAGGAAACACGTCAACCCAAACAGACCAGACAAATACGGCCAAACACCAGTATTGCTGGCTGCGGAGGAGGGTCACGAAATGGTGGTTCAACTATTGTTGAGAAGGAAGGATGTCAAAGCTGACGTCGCGGACGGATATGACCGTACCCCTCTGTTGTGCGCCTCCGGTAAAGGGCATGAGGGAGTAGTGAAACTACTATTGGAACGAGAAGAGGTCAGCATTGATGTGGTAGACAAAAGTGGTCATACCCCACTCCTCTCGGCTGCGGAACACGGATCTGTAGGAGTGATGGAACTGCTCTTAGGACGGAAAGCTGTCGACCCCAACACGCGCGGCAATGTTGGCCAGGCGCTACTCCCGTTGGCTGCCAAGCACGGGCATGATGGACTGGTGAAACTATTGTTAGGGTTGGAAGATGTCAACCCCGATATGGCTGACAACGATGGCCGAACACTGCTCTCGTGGGCAGCCGAGATGGGGCGTGATGGAGTAGTGAAACTATTGCTGGGGCTGGAAGGTGTTAACCCCGACATGTCTGACAGCGATGGTCGAACACCGTTCTCATGGGCAGCAGGGATGGGGCGTGGTGGAGTGGTGGAGCTACTATTGGGGCAGGGGGCCAAACCCGATATCTCTGACAACAATAGACTATCGCCGTTCTCGTGGGCTGCCGCGAACGGGCATGCTGGGGTAGTGAAGCTACTGTTGGGAAGGGAAAAGGTCAACCCCGATATGCCTGACATCGATGGGCGGATACCACTCGCGTTGGCTGCCAGGATGGGGCATGATGGTGTAGTGAAGCTACTGTTGGAAAGGGGAGAGGCCAACCCTGATATACGCGACAGGTTTGGCCGAACACCGCTCTCGTTGGCTGCAGAGCGTGGGCATGAGGGAGTGGTGATGCAACTATTGGGGAGAGAGAACGTCAACCCTGATCTACCCCACGATGGCGGCTCCACACCCCTTTCGCTCGCTGCCCAGCATGGTTATTCTAGGGTAGTGGAGCTGCTTTTGGAGCGGGAAGACGTCAATCCCAATATGCCCAACACTGGTGGCGAGACGCCGCTCCTCCTCGCTGCCCCCGAGGGACATTTTAGGGTAGTGGAGCTACTTTTGAAGCGGGAAGACGTCGACCCCAATATGTCCAGCAATTTCGGCAGGACGCCGCTCTCGAGGGCTGCCTATAGGGGACGCTCTAGCGTAGTGAAGCTACTGCTAGAGCGGGCAGATGTCGACCCCAATACGCCCGACGATGATGGCCAAACACCGCTCCTGTTAGCTGCTATAGAGGGGTACGATGGGGTGGTGAAGCTCTTACTGGAAAGGGAAGACGTCGACACCGACATCCCCGACAAAAATGGTATAACACCACTCTCAGTGGCTTCCAAGAACCGGCACAAGGCAGTGGTGAAGCTACTACAAGCCCGCAAATCTGTAAACCCCAACACCACTTAACCTCGTCAATACAAAACCCCCCTCATCGCTCCCCAAACCGCTATTCGCTGCTTTCTCTACCTCCCGATAGAAACGGCTATATATACCACCAGCCTCTCCCAACCTAAAATAACTTTTCCCTCACTCCCAAGATTGCCCAACAATCTCGTAGACACCAATAATCCTTCATCTCCCCTTTTCCTCTCCTCCACCCCTCGACTCTCCATTCCATCCTCTTACAATTCGTTCTCACTTTTTGATGGATACAGTATTCTTGTAGCTACAATAAGAAATTTTCGTCTCCGTTTTTGTTGCTATTTTATCCCTTTTTCGTGCCAATCTGGCCAGTAACACTGAATCTGGCATTAAGGTTTAACCTAGTCTCTGTTTCCTGTTTACAGATCCCGACTTTTTCCCTTTGTTCCCAAATCATTGTTCTCTCCCGTGCGAGGAATGTATATACTGTAATTCCATAGTTTTCCCTTGACTTCCCGGTTCTTATTTAAGGAATGCATTTAGGGAATAATAGTTCCCCCCGAACCGTGTGATACTTACAGAGGGGGTGCGGATGGAACTTAAGGTGTCCTACTATCATAGGGCAGAATATGATATCGCAGGTCAATTCTCTAGGTGGGGTTGGCCGGTCACCACACAGGGCTCATATACGAGATTGTTTCGTTAGCTGCAGTAATTGAGGTTGCTACTTACTACCACCCCTATGCCTCTCAGTCTCTTCCATCAGTCCATCCATCCAGACTCAACAATTTCCCAAAACTCGACATACCGGCTAATTCATCATTGCAGCTATAGAAGACTGGATTTTCAAAATTAAATGCATCCCCAGTCTCCGGTAGAACAAGAATGGAGACTACCCAAAATCACAAGTCTATCCGGCTCAGTTCAGAACATCTGAGCTTCCTAGATGAGAGTATATTCCCGCTAGCGCTATCCCTCTGACATTGTAAATCTTCGCTTATCACCGTAAAAGCCGAAATAATCGAGAACCTCTCTATGGCGTGAGATTTGCCACCCCTTGTAGTGATTTTTGTATTTTTCATTTTCCCTGTCCGAAGTGAAGGAGGATTCTTCTCGCTTATGTTTTCTCGGCCATAATCCAAGTAGAAATCACGGACGCCCTGGCGCCGTGCTCGATTATTTCGGTTATTATGGCAGTCGTTTAAGCTCCCCCCATGACATAGTTTGCCATTTATGGTAAGTTAGATTTCCAACGCTCTGTGGGATTGTCCACGGTTACGTTTTGATGGCTGCCCGCGGGGGTGATTGAATTCCTAGCCGTAAGGAGGTTGTAATTTGTGATACTACTTAATGACACTAGAAAATGAAAGAGGGAGGGTTGCATTGGTGGGCTCAGAGCTGACCGGAGAGGATTGGTTACTAAGGGTTCACCTACCCATAAAGTTAGGCGGCCTTCTATCATAGCAGCTGGAGACTTTGCGAACCATCCAGGAGGGCTTAGCGGTTGGACGTGCAAGGGCAGGTAGCTTGTGTTTACCCGCCCTAGGGGGCCGTCTAGCGATTGGTGGATCTGAAGACTCACCTCCGAGGTATGATATGATACCGTCAGATTCGAGTGTCTGGCAAAACAAGAATTTAGGGTTGAAAATTGGGAAAACATTTTTGCACTCGCTATCGGAAGCGGTGATGGTTGAGATGCGACCGCCTAAGTTTACCACCCAAATTCCCCCCGTTCAATGAAATACTATCGATCACAACTCCAAAATCTAAGAGTAAATGATTGTCATTGGATTATATTAATATCTTGCGAAGAGAAAACAAGTTAAGCAAGCATGGCCGTATTTTAATTGTGGAATCGATTCCAAGAAGGCTAGCATCATATCTTGCTTCCTCCATGTTTTCCATATGTTTCGGTGCACTTACAGCCTTGCAACCTTTTTTCTTAGCATCCCTTGTCATCCTCCTCCGGCACCAAACACAGCGGCCCTAAAGTGTTGACTAGGGATATGATTCGCCGGGTTAAGCTCGGCTAAGGGCAACCCGTCGCACGATTTGCTTGTTTTTCTCCGCAAGGTAGGTATCGTACACGTCTGCCGAAGCCCGGGAATTGAAACTTCAAGAGCGGATACAAAGCGCCCCAAGCGCAGTACTGTAGTCGGTGGCTGTTGACTGCAGGACTTGAGGCGGTGCTTCGGTTGCTGTTGGGGTGCTATTAATTTTGCAACTGCTCAGGGGGGGGCAGTAGGAGCATACATACTTTATACTGGTGTGAAGAGAGAAGCAACGGGCTGCGGAATAACTACCTAAAAGAACTAGCTAGAGATATATACGATATACCCTGTGCAGAAATATCTCCAAACACCTCCCTAGTGTCTAGATGATTTCTGTTCTCACCCAGAAATTTAGAAACGCGACGAAGGGAGGCAACCAAACTAATTTCCGGCCCTCGGACACCACTGCACATTTCCCATAGCTCTGGGGGGGGGTTTCTAATAAATATCTGTGTCATTGTACCGGTATAGGCTCTGAAAAGCCTGTGAACAGCCTGCCCAGTGATACCCCCCTCAATATTCTGTCAAATACTGTTAGGGCCCGTTTACCAATAGACGGCCGTCAAGCAACCGGAGACGGTGCCGACCGTCAAGGGACGCTAAACGGTCGAAGAGTGGTAGGGAAAATTGATGGGTGTGTGTTTACCTAATACAGTGCGTAGTACTGTGAAAAGTGTGATCCACAAACGTGAGGTGTGCAACCAGGTAGCTTTCAATTCTCACAGTACTCGACAACCAAGATACTCGTGCCGAGGTTGCGGCGTGCGGCCGCAACCCCAGATGTTCGCTGGCTCACAACCTGGGCACTCCTACTGAGTGCCTGACAGCTCAACATCACATTACGGCTCAACATCACATTGTGGCTCAACATGACATTGTGGCTGGTTTTCAATATTAAAAATATAATATGTATTAATATGATATATTAATTATTTAGTTAACTGAGTATAATTACATTAATCTTAAAGACTAAGTTAAGTGATATCTTAGCATGCTAGAATAAAAAGAAATCTACAATTGAAGCAAGTTTCATGGTGGAAGAAAGATTTCTTTTGTCAACCCATAATCAATCTGAATTACCAATATCATCAATTATGCTGCAGGAACCAAGGCTGAGAAATATTTTGTAAAATAAAATGCTACTACTTTAAAATGTTATGCTACACTACAGGGCTATCTTCAGCCACAATGTGATGTTGAGCCGTAATGTGATGTTGAGCTGTCAGGCACTCAGTAGGAGTGCCCAGGTTGTGAGCCAGCGAACATCTGGGGTTGCGGCCGCACGCCGCAACCTCGGCACGAGTATTGGACTGACCAAAAATTCTCTCTTACAATCAAACAATGAGAATTTTGTTATTAAACTTGCCCTAAATTATGACAAAAGGAATTGCTAATTGTGGAAGGAAAAGAGAGCTTATTCATAGCTGCTCCTATTATTGCAGGCATGGAAGGTTGGTAGCATTTAGGTGGTGCCAGTAGACGGTGGTTGCAATCCCACCTCTTGACCCGTGTCGTGTTTTGACTGTCTAGCACCCAGAATATTAAACGGTTGAAAATAGGGTAAACAGTTTTGCCACGTCTATCGGAATATGATGCTGGTTGAGACGCCACCGTCTAGTTTCCCCACCAAAATCTCGAAACGCAACGGATCAGTAAACGGGCCCTTATTAAGGATCTAGCGACGCGGTACAATGGGGCAGGTGGTGAATGAAAACCGACCCCCCGCTGTCGGTGCTATCAATACTCGCCGGGGTCAACGAAAACCAGGAAAGAAGGATCCCTGTTTGGATAGCTTAGCAACAAGAACTCACGAAAACTTGGAAAGTAGGAACAAGGGTTAGTTCCTGGTAAACCAGTATGATTAAAAAGCAAAATAAACCTATGATATGCAGATAACAAGAAATGATGTTTCCTTCTCAAGGAATCAGAAATCTCGTCTTGTGGTAATATGACCATCAAAGGACTGGTGCTTTGCGCATCACATGGTGCAACAAGTACACTTTTAAGATGTCCCATAACACTGTCTCTCTTTCCAGGCACTCTGATCGCCAGATCTCCTTGGCCCTGATTCAGCAAGGGTAGTTTCTGGTTTTCCATGACCCCGACGAGTACAGCCCCACGAGCAAGATATTAATAAAAGGGGAGTGATATTAGCGGAAAAACGGCTATCACATTGATAGAGATTGGTTATGAAGCAAGCATCCCCGTATCATAAGTGTTAACCCCCTGCTAAATCTCAGCGAACTTACACCTGATTACTGGGGGCAAGGAATACGCTCGATATTGGTCTTGGATCGGGGAAGCCTACGGCTCTGATGAAAGACAAGGTGTGAGTTACACAAAGTTCGGTAGAATTGATACTTGTGCGACGCGGTGGTCATGCCTGAGGCGCCGAGATTATAACGACACCACCGGCCAGCAGGTCACCCAACCCCACCTACCGAAGACAACTCACCAATCTGTACCCTTACAACATCATAACCAGCGATAAAATGTCACATTCCAATATCAATCGTGGTGATGCCAGCTCCTCCAGAAACGCTCACTACTCACATAATACTCATTCTTTCAACGTTTCTAATAACGACTGTGTGTGGAACATTGGTGTCACGGACGAGAAGTCCGAGATTCATGCATGGTTGTCTCCACTCGAGCCCCGCATCCGACATCAACACCTTCGAACCCGCCGGGCTGACAACGTTGGGGAATGGCTGTTACAAACAGAGGAATTTCAAAGGGATCGGAACATGCGATATTGTTCTGTTGCGGGGGTCCGGCCGTCGGCAAGACCTACCTTAGGTGAGAGACAACCCCCGAAGCAAAGGCAAGGATGCTAGTGCTAATGAGCAGCGATAATAGTTCACTAGTGGTGGACAGATTATGCGATAGGGCCAAAGAACAGAATACTGCCGTCGCGTGTTTCTACGTCGATTTCGCTGCTCGGGAGGAGCAGTCTCCGACAAACATACTCGGTGCGCTACTTAAGCAAATCGTCGGCGGATTGGAAGAGATCCCAGATGAAATAAAGGAGACCTTTCAGGAATACAAGAAGGTGATTGGTGGAAGGGGACTACGGGTACCAGAAATTCTGGAGATGCTGCAAACCGTCACGTCATTGCGGCCGACATTTATATGTGTTGATGCGCTGGATGAATGTGTGGAAAGACATCGACCTGAGGTTTTAGATTCGTTAAGACAAGTCCTCAGAAAGTCTCCAAATACCCGGATATTCCTAACCGGAAGACAACACATCCAAGGACAGATTGCGAGGTGTCTCGGTGGGAAAGTGGTAATTTTATCCGTCAAACCGAACGATGAGGATATCGCGGGATATATCCGGATGAGATTGAGTAAGGATACATCCTTAGATGCGATGGATAGTGGGTTGGAGGGTGAAATCATCAAAAGCATTGCCGAGAATATTCCTGAAACGTAAGTGTGCTGCGGGGAGGGAAAATGCGCCTGCGTCTATCGCTAATAGACATATCTAGATTTTTACTGATTTCCTTAACCATGGATGCTATCCTTGAGGAAACCACGGCCTATGATAGACGGCTAAAGCTGAGGGCAATGACCGAGGACTTGGATTTGAAGGATGTTTATGGTGCTACACTTGCGCGGATAAAGGAGCAAGGTGTGAAGAGAACAAGGCTCGGGATGGCGGCATTGATGTGGATCTCACATTCAGAGAGACTATTACAACTCGATGAACTTTGCCACGCCTTAGCAATTGAGATAGGGTCTAAGGATCTCAATCCTGAAAGGATTCCTTCGGTGGAGACACTATTGAGCTGTTGCTTGGGGCTTATCGTTATCGATAGGGAGGCATCGACTATCCGCTTGATTCACTACACACTTCAGGAGTACCTTTGCACATGCCCCGACCTTTTTGGACCCACTCACTCGATAATGGCGGAAACTTGTCTGACATACCTCAACTTTCCCGCTATTAATAATATCTCATCCACACTCTCTGCTCTACCCCAGTCAACTCCCTTCCTAAAATATTCTTCCCTTTATTGGGGAGCCCATGCCAAGAGAGGGGCTTCAAAGGAGGTGGTATCACTTGCGCTCATACTTTTCGATCGAATTGAAAGCCATATATCTACAAAGTTACTTTTGCAGAATATCGTGTGGTTGACCGGTCGGTATAGCGGTGATGTCCCCATCAACAGCAACCTGGTTGGGTTTACTGGACTGCATTGTGCATCCGTTTTCGGCATTGCTGAGATCACAACTGCACTCGTGGGCCAGCTAAATTACGATCTCAACAAAAGGGATTTCCTGGGTATTACGCCGCTCACATGGGCTGCAATATGTGGACAAAAGGGGGTAGCAGAGCTGCTGCTAGATCGGCACACCATCGACCCCGACAAGACCGATACGTTCTTTCGCCGAACAGCGCTATTGTGGGGTGCTGAGAAGGGGCATGAGGGGATTGTGAAGCTACTCCTTGGCCGGGCACCTACCAAACCCGATGGCATACATGGTTGGTGGGGCAAGACTCCCCAAGTGATGAATATGGTCCTGGGAAGGGGACACGTCAACCCCAATAAGCCTGACAAATACGGTCAAACACCAATACTGTTAGCTGCTACCGAGGGCCACGAAGGGGTTGTGCAGCTATTATTGGAAAGGAAGGGTGTCAAAGCCGACGCAGCGGACGAATACGGCCGTACGCCTCTGTTATGTGCCTCTAGTAGAGGGCACTCGGGAGTGGTGAAAATACTATTGAAACGAGAAGATGTCATGATTGATAGGATGGACAAGAATGGCCGGACGCCGCTCCTCTCAGCTGCGGAAGATGGATCTGTAGTAGTGATGGGACTGCTGCTGGGACAGAATAGTATCAACCCCAATACGCGCGGTAAAGTCGGTCAGACGCCACTCTCGTTGGCTGCCAGGTATGGACATGACGGACTAGTGAAACTATTGCTAGAGCTAGAAGATATTATCCCCGATATGGCTGACAACGATGGCCGAACACCGCTCTCGTGGGCAGCCGGGATGGGGCGTGATGGAGTGGTGGAACTACTTTTGGGGCGGGATGAGGCCAAACCCGATATGCGCGACAATAGTGGTCGAACGCCCTTCTCGTGGGCTGCCGGGAACGGGCATGGTGTGGTAGTCAACCTACTGTTGGGAAGGGAAGAGGTCAAATCTGATATGTGCGATAACAGTGGTCGAACGCCCTTCTCGTGGGCTGCCGAGAATGGGCATGGTGTGGTAGTTAAGCTACTGTTGGGAAGGGAAGAGGTCAAATCCGATATGTGCGACAACAGTGGTCGAGCGCCCTTCTCGTGGGCTGCCGAGAACGGGCATGGTGCAGTAGTTAAGCTACTGTTGGGAAGGGAAGAGGTCAAATCCGATATGCCTGACAACAGTGGTCGAACGCCGTTCTCGTGGGCTGCTGGGAACGGGCATGATGGAGTGGTGAGGTTGTTGTTGGGAAGGGAAGAGGTCAACCCTGATATGCCCGACAATCTTTCGCGAACACCGATTTTGTGGGCAGCCGAGAGAGGGCATGAGAGATTAGTGATGCTACTCTTGGAAAGGGAAAACGTGAACCCCAATATTCCGGACATAGATAACCGGACACCGCTCTTGTGGGCCTCCATTCGTGGGCACTCTAGGGTGTTAGAGTTACTTTTAGAACGGAAAGACGTCAACCCCAATATTTCCCTAGATGGTTGCTTGACACCACTCGGGGAGGCTGCCCATCGTGGACGCTCTAGGATAGTGAAACTACTGTTGGAGCGGGAAGACGTTGACCCCAATAAACCCAACATTGGTGGTCAAACACCGCTCATGTTGGCTGCCATGTATGGGTGTGATTCAGTAGTGGAGCTCCTATTAGAACGGGAAGATGTCGACTCCGACATGCCTGACAAAAAAGGCATGACACCGCTCTCAGTGGCTTCCAAGTATCGGCACAAGGCAGTTGTAAGGCTGCTACAAGCCCGCAAATCTGCAAACCTCAGTACTACTTAACCTCGTCAATACAACATCTTTCTCATCGCCCCCCAAAGCGGCCACTCGCTGCTTTCTCTACCCCCCGATAACAACGCCTATATATACCACCAGCCGCCTCCACCCTTTGAAAATCACATTTGCCTTCCTCCTAAGAGTGCACAAAAATCTCGTAGACACCGCTGTTCCTCCATCACTTCCCTTCCCTTCCCTCCACCCCCTACTCTCCATTCGTATCCTAGTACAGTTTGCTCTCAGATGTCAATGGAAACACCATTCCCGCAGTTATGATCAGAACCTTCAGTCTCCGTTTAGGTTTTGTTTCCCTTTCCTCATACCAATCTGGCATTAAGGTTTAACTTAGTCTCTGTTTCCTATCTATGGATCCTGTCTTTTTTCCATTTTTCATTTGTCAGAATATTCTTCTCCCTTGCGAGAAATATATACAGCGTAATCTAGCTAGCGTTGCCCTGCCCTCCTAGCCGTTATTCATGGAATTACAGTTTGGCCTGAACCACGTGACGCTTACTGAGGATAGAGAGATGGAGCTTAAGGTGTCCTAGGAGGCCAGAATATGATATTGCAGGCCAATTCTGTGGGTGGGGTAACCGATGACGAAACAGGGCTCATATACGAGATTGTTCGATTAGCTGCTGTAATTGAGGTTACTACTTACCTCCACCCCTATGCCCCGCAACCTTTGCCATCGGTCCATCCATTCGGACCCGACCATTATCCGAAAATTCGACCCACCTGCCAATCCATCATTTCAGCTGCAAAAGGCTGGATTTCTAATTTTAATACATCCCCAGTCGCTGGTACGACCAGAATGGATGCCGGCCACAATCTCACGCCTGTTCGGCTTGGTAGCGAATATCTGTGGTGCCTGGGATGAGAGTCCAATTTCCGTCAACCCTAACCCTACGTAACGATTTCCTTATTTATCATACTCTGAAAGCAGAAATTATGAAAAACTCCGGTAGGGCCCGGGATCCCCCCCCCCCCCCCCGAGAAACGTTTTTTGGATTTTTATTTTTCCCTGTCTCAAGTGAAGGAGAGTCTTTTTGCTGTGTTTTCTCGGCCCTAATCCAAGGCGGGAGGTTCTGGACGTCCTGGGGTCATTCTCGGTTATTTCGATTTTCATGGTTGCCCCTCATGTCCCCCCCCCTGCTGTACGTCGCCATTACGGTAGGTTAGATTTCCAACCCCCGCGAAATTGCCAATAATTACACTCCAATGACTATGAGGATTATTACATCCCTAACTGAGGATATTGTAATTTACTACTTAATGACGTTACGGAGTCAAAGCGGGGGGTTGCATTGCTGGGCTCGGACCAAAGAGGGGGGGTTGATTACTAAGGGCCCGTTAGCCTACCGATAGACGACGGCCTTCTAACAGCTGGAGACAGCGCCAGCCACCAAGGAGGGATTGACCGTTGGAGGATTTGCAGACTCACCTCAGAGATATTGTGAGGTTCCGATCTTCGAGCGATAAGGACTTAAAAATGAAGAAATTGGGAGAACACTTTTGCACCTGCTTTCGGAAACCATGCTGGCTGAGATGCGACCGTCTGGTTTCATCACCCAAATTTCCCCCGCCTAATTGAAATACTACAAGTAACTTTATCAATCATAACTCCAAATGTTTGCGCAAACGGGTGTTATTGGATTATACCTATATCTTACAAAGAAAAACCCAGCTAAGCAAGCGTGACCTAATCTTAATCTTGCAATCGATTCCTAGGAGCAGTCCATTGTTTTTCTCGGAAATGTGAGTATGGTACTGTAACGGAGAAATCTGGCTTTACTTAGCGTGCATATCTTAGCTAGTCCGTGGATAACTTAGAGAGCATAGAGAGTGGTTCATGATATGGCTTTGCTTGGGAAAGGAGGAACGCTGTGCTTGTGTTGAATGGTGGGTGGGGGTGTGTCACGTTTATTACAGGGGTTTTTGTTGCTCAGTCTTGACTGACAGGGGGGAGGGCAGAGGCTATGGGGACGATCTTTCTTTTCTCTCCTTCTTCAGGATGACAACAGCAGCGGTTTTTCTTTCGGGCACGGGCGAAGGAAAAAAACCTTGAGAGAGCGCGCGACAAGCAGAAGGCTTAAAAGGAGGATCACCTGGGCCTAGATTGTCGGACAAGGTTGGGCTTTCGTTTCGCTTAGATTTCTTTCTTTCTGCGGGTTCTTGGGCGGGGGGGGGGGGGTTCGGCGATTAGCTTAGGAGAGTTGAATTTATCGTGGCTTCTGTGGCTTCTCTTTTCAGGTGGGATTTCCTGATAGCGACGATTGTTGGCCAGTGCCTCTTACGCCTCTGAAAGCAGAATAACTAGCCATTATTTCTTCGTTTCAGTACCTCTCTGCCGAAGCCAGTGAGTAGAAACTTCAAGTGCAGATGCAAAGAGCCCAAGGTGGGCAGTGGGTGACTACTCACTACAAAATCTAAAGCAGTGCTTAAGTTACCGTACTACTACTGGAATACTATCAGAGTTGGAACTGCGCAAGGGAACGAGTAGGAACATAGATACTTGATGCTAGGACGAAGAGAAAACCAATCGGCTATGCAATAACTGCCCAAAAGAATTACCCAGAGATATATACGATCTACCCCATAGAAATATCGCCAAGCCCCCCCCGGTGCCTAGGCGATTTCCATTCGCACTCAGAAACATGGAAGACCGACGAAGGAAGGGACCCCAGCCGACTTCTAGCCCTCTGCGGGGTTTTCAACTAACAACAGTGTCATTCTACAGGCTCTGAGAAACCTTTCGGCAGTCAGGCCCGTGATCCCCCCCCCAATATTCCTGCAAATACTGGTATTGAGGATCTAGCGACGTGGTATTATACAATGGGGGAGGTGGCGAATGTAAATTGACTACTTGCCTTAAGTTGCTGGCGCTATGCCAATACGGCCCTTGGAGTAAGGAATTTATAAAGGGAAAAGGATATCAACGGAGAAACGGCTATAGAGATCCCGTATGAAGCATCCTTGTATCATAATAAGTGTTAACCCCGTATTGGATCTCAGCGAACCCATACCTTAAGTGCTCTGCTGGGAGCAAGACATACGTGTATGTTTAGTTTTAGATCTAGGAAGTGGGTTGTGCGGCTCTGATCAACAGCAAAGCATGGGCTACACAAAGCTCGGGCGGATTGAAACTTGTACTCGGGTACCACAAGGCGATCACCCGCAAGGCGCAGGGTTCATGATGACCCCACTTTTCAATCACCATGCTCAATTTCCATCAACCGAAAGCAACTCGCGAATTCATACCCCTACAACATCATAACGATAAAATGTCACATTCCAATATCAATCATGGTGATGCCAGCTCCTCCAGCATCGCTCACTACTCACATAACACACATTCTTTCAACACTCACACTCACATTGCTAATAACGACTTTGTGTGGAACATTGGCGTCACAGACGAGAAGTCAGAGATTCTCGCATGGTTGTCTCCACTTGAGCCCCGCATCCGACATCAACACCTTCGAACCCGTCGAGCCGACAACGTTGGGGAATGGCTGCTACAAACAGACGAATTTCAAAGGTGGTGCGAAGGATCTCAACAGGTGGGATCGGAGCATGCGGCATTGTTCTGTTGCGGCGGCCCGGCTGTCGGTAAGACCTACCTCAGGTGAGTGACAACCCCAGGGACAAGGGCAAGGGTAATGATGCTGTGCTAATGAGCAGCGATAATAGTTCACTAGTGGTGGATAGATTATGCGATATGGCTAAAGAACAGAATACCTCTGTTGCGTGTTTCTACGTTGATTTCGCGGCTCGGGAGGAGCAGTCTCCGACAAACATGCTCGGCGCACTACTTAAGCAAATCGTCGGTGGATTGGAAAAGATCCCGGATGAAATAAACAGGACCTTTCAGGATTACAAGAAGGTGATTGGTGGAAGGGGACTACGGGTGCCGGAAATTGTGGAGATGCTGCAGACAGTGACGTCTTTACAGCCGACATTTATATGTGTTGATGCACTGGACGAATGCGTGGAAAAGCATCGACCTGAAGTTTTAAGCTCATTAAGACAAATCCTCGAAAAGTCCCCAAGAACACGGATATTCCTAACTGGAAGGCGACACATCCAAGGAGAGATTGAGAGGTGTCTCGGCGGGAAATTGGCAATTTTATCCATAAAACCGAACGATGGGGATATTGCAGGATATATCCGAATGAGATTGAATAAGGATACATCCTTAGACGCGATGGAGAGTGGTCTGGAGGATGAAATCATTAAAAGCATAACCGAGAATATTCCCGAAACGTAAGTCAGCAGATAGGAGAAAATACGTTTTGCGTCTGTCACTAATAGACATGTCTAGATTTCTACTGATTTCATTAACCATGGATGCTATCCTTGAGGAAACCACGGCCTACGACAGGCGACAAAAGCTGAGGGCAATGACCGAGGGATTGGATTTGAAGGACGTTTATGGTGCCACACTTGCGCGGATAAAGGAGCAAGGTAGGAGGAAAACAAGGCTCGGGATGGCGGCACTGATGTGGATCTCACATTCGGAGAGACTGCTACAGCTCGATGAGCTCTCCCACGCCTTAGCAATTGAGATAGGGTCTTGGGATCTCAATCCCGAAAGGATTCCTTCGGTGGAGACACTGTTAAGTAGTTGCTTGGGGCTTATCGTCATCGATAGGGAGGCATCGATTATCCGCTTGATTCACTACACGCTCCAGGAGTACCTTTGCACTTTCCCCGACCTTTTTGGACCCACTCACTCGATAATGGCGGAAACCTGTCTCACATACCTCAACTTTCCGTTTATTAATGACATTACATCCACACTCTCTGCTCTACCCCAATCAACTCCCTTTCTCAAATACTCTGCTTTATATTGGGGAGCCCATGCCAAGAGAGAGGCTTCGAAGCAGGTGGTATCGCTTGCGCTCGAGTTTTTCGAACGAATTGAAAGCCATATATCTACAAAGTTACTTTTGCGGAATATCGTGTCGATGACCGGTCGATATAGCGGTGATATCCCCATCAACGGTCCTCTAATCGGGTTTACCGGACTGCATTGTGCCTCGGTTTTCGGTATTGTTGAGATCGCAACGTCTCTTATCGGTCATCTAAATCATGATTTCAACAAAAGGGATTTTCTGGGCATGACACCGCTCATATGGGCTGCAATATGTGGACAAGAGGGGGTAGCAGAGCTGCTGTTAGAGAGGCACACCATCGACCCCGACAAGCCCGACAGATTCTTTCGTAGAACAGCGCTGTCATGGGGTGCTGAAAAGGGGCATGAAGGGATTGTGAGGCTACTTTTTGGCCAGGCACCTGCTGGGCCTGAGGGCGTAAATGGTTGGTGGGGCAAGACGCCCCAAGTGCTCAACATGGTCCTAGGAAGGAGACACATCAACCCCAACGGACCAGACAAATACGGCCAAACACCAGTATTATTGGCTGCTGCAGAAGGCCATGAAGGGGTGGTTCAACTATTATTGAGAAGGAAGGATGTTAAAGCTGATGCGGCGGACGGATATGACCGTACACCTCTGTTGTGCGCCTCTGGTAGAGGGCATGAGGGAGTAGTGAGACTACTATTGGAACGAGAAGACGTCAGCATTGATAGGGTAGACAAAAGTGGTCAGACACCACTACTCTCGGCTGCGGAACACGGATCTGTAGGGGTGGCGGGATTGCTGTTGGGGCGGGGGGGTGTCAACCCCAACACGCGCGGCAGATTCGGTCAGACGCCACTCTCGTTGGCCGCTAAGTACGGGCATGATGGATTAGTGAAACTATTGTTGGGGTCGGAAGACGTCAGCCCCGATATGGCTGACAATGATGGCCGAACACCGCTCTCGTGGGCAGCCGAGATGGGGCATGATGGAGTAGTGAAGCTATTGCTAGGGCTGGAAGGTGTTATCCCCGATATGGCTGGCAATGATGGCCGAACACCGTTCTCTTGGGCAGCAGGGATGGGGCGTGGTGGAGTGGTGGAGCTACTATTGGGGCGGGGTGTCAAACTCGATATCCCTGACAACAATGGTCGAACGCCGTTCTCGTGGGCTGCCGCGAACGGGTATGCTGGGGTAGTGAAGCTACTGTTGGGAAAGGAAGAGGTCAACCCCGATATGCCTGACATCAGTGGGCGGACACCACTCGCGTGGGCTGCCAGGAAAGGGTGTGATGGTGTAGTGAAGCTACTGTTGGACAGGGAAGAGGCCAACCCCGATATGCGCGACACGTCCGGCCGGACACCGCTCTCGTTGGCTGCAGAGAGTGGGCATGAGGGAGTGGTGATGCTACTCTTGGGGAGAGGAAACGTCAACCCCAATCTGCCTAGCAATGGTGGCTCGACACCGCTTTCGTGGGCCTCCCGGAATGGGCGTTCTAGGATAGTGGAGCTGCTTTTGGGGCAGCAAGACGTCGAACCCAATATTCCCAACAATGGTGGCCAGACACCGCTCCTTGCCGCTGCCTGCGAGGGACATTCCAGGGTAGTGGAGCTACTTTTGGAGCGAAAAGACATTAACCCCAATATCCCCGACAATAATGGCATGACACCGCTCGGGCAGGCTGCCTATTATGGACGCTCTAGGGTAGTGAAGCTACTGTTGGAGCGGGAAGACGTCGACCCCAACCTGTCCACCAATCATGGTAAAACACCGCTCCTGTGGGCTGCCAAATATGGGCACGATGCGGTGGTGAAGCTCTTGCTAGAACGGGAAGATGTCGACCCCGATATACCCGACAAAAATGGTACGACACCACTCTCGGTGGCTTCCAAGAACCGGAAAAAGGCAGTAGTGAAGCTACTGCAAGCCCGCAAATCTGCAAACCTCATCACCGCTTAACCTCGTTCATACAAAATCTATCTCATCGCCCCCCACTCCCCCCAAAACCACTATTTGGTGCTTTCCCTGCCTCTAGATAGAAACGCCTATATATGCCACCAGCCGCTCCCAACCTCCCAAAATCACTTTTACCTCACTCCCAAGAGTGTCCAAAAATCTGATAGACACTGATAATCCTCCACCCCTCCCATCCCCTTTCCTCCACCGCCCGACTCTCCCTTCCATCCTCTTACAATTCGCTATCACCTTTCGATAGATATGCCCTTCTTGTTGTTACAATAAGAACTTTCAGTCTCCGCTTTTATTTCTATCATCTCCTTTTTTCGTACCAATCCAGCATTAACATAGTCTCTGTTCCTGTCTATAGATCCTGACTTTTTCCATTTTCCATTGTTCCTAAATCATTCTCCCCCCCGTGCGAGGAAGATATACTGTGTAACATCCTATTTTTTCCCCGCCTTCCCGGTGGTTATTCAAGGAATTCATCCAGGGAATCATAGTTCAACCTGTATCGCTTGATAGTGACTGAGGGCGGGTGGATAGAGCTTAAGGTGTCCTAGTAGGACAGCCAATGATATTGCAGGTTAATTCTCTTGGTTGGATAAACCGGGCACCGGGTAAGGCTCATACACGATATTTCTCGGTCAGCTGCTGTAATCGAGGTTACTACAGTACCTACCACCACCCCTACCCAGCCTTTTCCATGAGTCCATCTGCCCCGACCCACCAATTATCCCAAACCCGACACCCCGGCCAATCCGTCGTTGCAACTATGTGCGGGAGGCCGAATTTCCAAAATTAAATACATACCCAGTCTCCGTTAGATCCACTGTGGAAGCCAGCCACAATCACAAACCCATTCGGCGTGGTGGGGAATATCTGTGGTGCTTGGATGAGAGTACAATTCCCGTTAACCCTAACCCTATTTAACGAGATCTTCATTATTGTGATCAGAAATGAGAAGCTCCGCTGTGACGTGGGATTTGCCCCCCTCCCCCCCCGGGTAAGTCTTTTAGTGTTTCTCTTTTTTCCGCCCCAAGGGAAGGAGAGTCTTTTTGATGTGTTTTCTCGGCCTTAATACAGAGGGAAATTCCGCACGTCCTGACATCATTCTCGGTTATTTCAGTTTTTATGATAGCTCTTTAAGTCTCCCCTATGCCATTTTCAAATTATGGTAGGCCAGATTTCCGACCCTGTGTAAAATTGCCCATAATTACATTTCAATGGCTGCGATGATGATTATATCCCTAACCGTGAGCATATTGTAATTTAATACCTAGTTGCGTGAAAGTGAAAGAGGCAGGGTTGCATTTGTGGGCTGAGAACTGAAGGGAGAGGATTGGCTGTTAAGGGCCCGGTTACCCATAGACGCCTCCTAGCAGCCGCAGACAGTCCATCAAAGAGGGCTTAACAGTTGGAGGCGTTGGCGCAAGTCGCTTGTGTTTACCAGCCGTAGCGTGCAGTCTAGCGTTTGGCGGAATCCCCAGACCCACCTCCCGGGCACCCCCGGTTCTGACCGTCTAGCAACAAGAATCCAAAATTGCAGAAAATTGGGAAAACACTCTTGCACATGCTATCGCAAACCAGAGTGGTTGAGATCCCACCACCCAGCATCATCACCCAAATTTCAGAACTATACGGTGAGGTAAATGGGCCCTAGTTCCAATTCACCCACGAAACCACTCATATCATCTCAAAAGACCCCTCATGGCCAAAACAGCTTATGCAGCCCGAACACGGCCAATTACGTCTGCCCTTATTCCTCCTTGACTCGTGTATGCGCAGTCTTGCCTTTTCCATCTCGTTCTTCTGTTACGTTTCCTTGTGGCTAGAGAAAGCTCTTCACTACCTGCATTTCTGTTGACACCATTTGGATATTATCCTTAGCCGAGACATATAATAACTTAGGGCCCGTTTACCCATCTCCTCTGTCACTGAGACGTTGAGTCCGTTTTTAAATGTTGAAAACTAGCCTATTTAAGGAACTGGGACAAAGTCCACGCAGGCCCTCTTGCTTCTGTTATGACATGCTCAACTTAGCCCTACAAATTTCGCAGTACTCTGAGTACTACGGCACTTTCGAGCCACGAAGATTTTCCGATCGCACTTACTGAAATAAGTTAGTTTTCAGCATGTAAAGCTGGACCAAATGTCTCAGCGGCGGGGGGGATAGACGGCCGTCTAGCACTTCACGACGGCGCCGATCGTCAAGGAGAGGAGGGCTGGGCGGCTGGAGGGGCACGCGCAAGTAGTCTACGGGGGTAAGGCGCCTAAATTTGTCTGTTCCACAAGCGAGGTCTGCTGCCCCCACCCCCGGTGGAACATACAAAACTTACGAGCTGTACTCGAGTACCTCCTAAGGTGTTTACCTACCCTAGCGGACCATCTAGTGTCTGGTGGGATTTCCAAACTCACCTCCATGGCAACGTAACGTTTCTTTGACCGTCTATGATAGCGACATAGGAAGGGAGAAAATTAGGTAAACACTTTCGCACACCACCGTTTACTTTTATCACCTAAATTTTAAAACCACCACACACCGTTAGGTAAACAAGCCCTTGCACCATTTAAGACTCCAAACAGATATGAGTAGAACAACCAAACCGCCGCCGAGAGGTCTGACAAGTTACTCGTTTTTCCCTAAAATGAAATAAATAATATTCGACACCAGCTTTTGTCGGCATGCCGTCCGCCATCCCCTCCATTCCTTGTGTCCGTCACTATGTTACTATTTATGGTAGCTTTAATTAGAGCAGTCTGAAAATAAGCCATTTCTTGTGCCCTCTACACACTCCTTGCCCGGCAAGTTGATATACTATCAGTCGCAAATCTAAAAGGTTACCAGGTACGGGTATCGTATTACCCTGATTTATTGTGACGAAAAAAACGAAAACAAATTAAGCAAGTTGACGGTATTATAACAATTGGGGAATAGATCCCGCCCGGAATCATATACTGTAGCTTGCCTCGATTATACCTTTTTAAAAAATTCCCCGATACTGCACTGCGCTCGGGTAGAGCCCTGCACCTTTCTTTGTTAACCACCTGTAGTCACCCTGCTCCTATCGGACCCAGCAGTCTATTAGGCTTACTTGGGATATGGTTCGCTGTACTTGGCTAAGCCAAGTACAGCGCGGGGGGTGATTTGCCTGCTTTTCTCTAAAACATGCAGTATGTTTAGCGCCATCTATTCCGGAACAACCAATCGTGAGTTCAAACTTTAAGCGAAGGTATGGAGGGCCCTGGGAGCAAATACTGTAATCGGTGATTGTTTGCGGCGGATGTTTCATGAGCGCTTAAGTTACCATGTGAATACTGTTGGAATACTAGTAGTGCAAGGGACACGTGGGAAAATAGTCTACATAACTAGTGCCACAAAGAGAAGGGCAATAGATTATGTATTAACTATCTAGAAGAGTTACATAGCATTATTTACGATACAGCATTATGCTGTATGGAAATATCTCCGAACCCCTCCCTGGTATCCCGACGATCGCGATTCTCACCCGGCAACATGGCAAAAAAGAGGCAAGGAGTTCAAGCTAACATCCAGCGCTTGAATTTTATTGCAGATTTCCCACAACCGAAGAATTTTCAACAATCATCTATGGCACTCCATAGCCCCTGATAAGCCTCTCAAATATTATATGCGGTGCTCTGCTCGCACAGCACCAGCAAGTAACAACCAAGAGACGGCTTAGATTTACCACCGCCCCCATTGTGCCACTTGCCAGATCTTCCATAAAAGGTTTGTTAAAACATGGGGGGGTCGGTAGATGTTTATCAACTGGAATGATATGACCGGAGAAGCCGCTGTCATTACTGACGGCGATCCAGCATAAAGTGAGAATACCTGTATCATAAGTGTGAAACCCCTAGTGATATTGCATCTCAGTGAACTTGAACCTGAGCGCCCGAGTACATGGGCTAAGGGCAAGAAATACCTGTGGTCCGGTAATCGTCTTGGATCCTAGAAGTCTGCGGCTCTAATCAGCAGGAAAGGATGGGTTACACAAAGCACAATCAAATCGATAGGGCCAAGCGTTCATCCGCAATGCGTCCGTGAGTTATCATGGTGACCCCGCTTTCCATCTGCATGCTCAATTTCCATCGGCCAAACCCAGCAACTCCGCAATTCATACCCCTACATCATAACCAGCGATAAAATGTCACATTCCGGTATCAATCATGGTGGCAGCTCCTCTAGCCACGCTCACTACTCAAACAACGCCAATTCTTTCAACACTCACACTCACTTCCAAGTTGCTAATAACGACTGTGTGTGGAACATTGGTGTCACAGACGAGAAGTCCGAGATTCTCGCATGGTTGTCTCCACTTGAGCCCCGCATCCGACATCAACACCTTCGAACCCGCCGGGCCGACAACGTTGGGGAATGGTTGCTACAAACAGACGAATTTCAAAGGTGGTGTGATGGCTCTCAGGAGGTGGGATCGGAGCATGCGACGTTATTCTGTTGCGGGGGTCCGGCTGTTGGTAAGACCTACCTCAGGTGAGAAAAACTCCCGAAGCAAAATTACGAATTCTGGTGCCAATGAGCAGCGAGACTAGTTCACTCGTGGTAGACATGTTATGCGATAAGACTAAAGAACATAATACTTCTGTTGCGTGTTTCTACGTTGATTTCGCGGCTCGGGAGGAGCAGTCGCCAACCAACATACTCGGTTCACTGCTAAAGCAAATCGTCGGGGGATTGGAAAAGATCCCGGATGAAATAAAGCAGACCTTTGAGGATTACAAGAAGATGATTGGTGGAAGGGGACTACGGGTACCGGAAATTGTGCAGATGCTACAGACAGTGACGTCTTTACGGCCGACATTCATATGTGTTGATGCACTGGACGAATGCGTGGAGAGGCATCGACCTGAGGTTTTAGGTTCGTTAAGGCGGATTCTCGAAAGGTCCCCTAATACGCAGATATTCCTAACTGGAAGGCGACACATCCAAGGAGAGATTGAGAGGTGTCTCGGCGAGAGATTGGCAATTTTATCCATAAAACCGAGCGATGAGGATATCGCGGGATATATCCGGATGAGATTGAGTAAGGATACATCCTTAGACGCGATGGATAGTGGTCTGGAGGATGAAATCATTAAGAGCATTGCCGAGAATATTCCTGAAACGTAAGTAAGCGGCGTGGAGGGAAAATGCGTTTTGCGTCTATCGCTAATAGACATGTCTAGATTTTTACTGATTTCCCTAACCATGGATGCTATCCTTGAGGAAACCACGGCCTATGACAGACGGCAAAAGCTGAGGGCAATGACCGAGGGCTTGAATTTGGGGGATATTTATGGTGCTACACTTGCGCGGATAAAGGAGCAAGGTGTGAAGAAAACAAGGCTCGGGATGGCGGCACTGATGTGGATCTCGCATTCAGAGAGGCTATTACAACTTGACGAACTTTCACACGCCCTAGCAATCGAGATAGGGTCTAGGGATCTCAATCCTGAAAGGATTCCTTCAGTGGAGACACTATTAAGCTCTTGCTTGGGGCTTATCGTTATCGATAGGGAGGCATCGACTGTCCGCTTGATTCACTATACCCTCCAGGAGTACCTTTGCACCTTCCCCGACCTTTTTGGACCGACTCACTCGATAATGGCTGAAACATGTCTGACATACCTCAACTTTCCGTTTATTAATGACATCTCATCCACACTCACTACTCTACCTCAGTCAACTCCCTTCCTCAAATATTCTTCCCTTTATTGGGGAGTTCATGCCAAGAGAGGGGTTTCAAAGCAGGTGACATCACTTGCGCTCCAGCTTTTCGGTCGAATTGAAAGCCATATATCTACAAAGTTACTTTTGCAGAATATCGTGTTGTCGGCGGGTCGATATAGCGGTGATATCCCCATCAACGGTCCCCTAATCGGGTTTACCGGACTGCATTGTGCCTCGGTTTTCGGCATTGTTGAGATCGCAACATCTCTCATCAGCCACCTGAATCACGATTTCAACCAAAGGGATTTTCTGGGTATTACACCGCTCATATGGGCTGCAATATGTGGACAAGAGGGGGTAGCAGAGTTGCTGTTAGAGAGGCACACCATCGACCCCGACAAGCCCGACAGATTTTTTCGTAGAACAGCGCTATCGTGGGGTGCTGAGAAGGGGCATGAAGAGATTGTTAGGCTACTTCTTGGCCAGGCACCTGCTGGGCCTGAGGGCATAAATGGTTGGTGGGGCAAGACGCCCCAAGTGCTCAACATGGTCCTGGGAAGGAGACACGTCAACCCCAATAAGCCAGACAAATACGGTCAAACACCAATACTGCTGGCTGCTACCGAGGGCCACGAAGGGGTTGTACAGCTATTATTGGGAAGGAAGGATGTCAAAGCCGATGTGGCGGACGGATACGGCTGTACGCCTCTGTTATGTGCCTCTAGTAGAGGGCACTCTGGAGTAGTGAAACTACTATTAGAACGAGAAGATGTCATGATTGATAGGATGGACAAGAATGGGCGGACGCCGCTCCTCTTGGCTGCGGAAGACGGATCTGTAGGAGTGGTGGGACTGCTGCTGGGACGGAAGGGTATCCCTAATACGCGCGGTAAAGTCGGTCAGACGCCACTCTCGTTGGCTGCCAGGTATGGACATGACGGACTAGTGAAACTATTACTGGGACTAGAAGATGTTAACCCCGATATGGCTGACAACGATGGCCGAACACCGCTCTCGTGGGCAGCCGGGATGGGGCGTGATGCAGTAGTGGAGCTACTTTTGGGGTGGGAGGGGGTCAACCCCGATATGCGTGACAACGGTGGTCGGACGCCGTTCTCGTGGGCTGCTGGGAGCGGGCATGATGGAGTAGTAAGGCTGTTGTTGGGAAGGCAAGAGGTCGACCCCGGCCTTTCCGATAATCTTTTACGAACACCACTCTCGTGGGCAGCGGAGAGTGGGCATGAGAGAGTGGTGATGCTACTCTTGGGAAGGGAAAACGTCCACCCTGATTCGTCTGACAATAATAACATGACACCGCTCTCGTGGGCTGCCCGGAAGGGACGTTCCAGGATAATAGAGCTGCTCTTGGGGCGCCAAGATGTCAACCCCAATGCGCCCAGCGATGGTGGCTGGACACCGCTCGGATGGGCTGCTTACGAGGGACATTCTAGGGTAGTGGAGCTACTTTTGGAACGGAAAGACGTCAACCCCAATATGTCCCCCACTCGTAGCTCGGCGCCGCTCTTGTTGGCAACCTGGTGGGGACATTCTAGGATAGTGGAGCTACTTTTAGAGCGGGAAGACGTCAACCCCAATGCGCCCAACTATTTTGACCTGACACCGCTTGGGCTTGCTGCCTCTTCGGGGCGCTCTAGGGTAGTGAAGCTTCTGTTGGAGCGGGAAGACGTCAACGCCAATACGCCCGACTATAATGGCCAAACACCGCTCCTGTTAGCCGCCATGCATGGGCACGATGCGGTGGTGAACCTCTTGCTAGAACGGGAAGATGTCGACCCCGACATACCCGATAAAAAGGGTATGACACCACTCTCGGTGGCTTCCATGAACCGGCACACGGTAGTTGTGAAGCTACTACAAGCCCGCAAATCTGCAAACCTCAATACCGCTTAATCTCTTCAACACAAAGCCCCTCTCATCGCCCCAAAACCGCTATTCGGCTCGCTCTCCTCATCCCGATAGAAATGCTTATATATGCCACCAGCCTCTCCCAACCTCCTAAAATCACTTTTACATCACCCCAACAGTGCTCAAAAATCTAGTAGACACCGATAATCCTCCACCCCTCCCTTCCTGTTTCCTCCATCCCCCGCCTGTTCCTCCACCCTACAATTCGCTATCACCTTTTGGTGAATATGTTATTCATGTAGTTACAATAGGAACTTTCAGTCTCCGCTTTTGTTTCTATTTTCTTCCTTTTTCATACCAATTTGGCATCAGGGTTTAAATTAGCCTCTGTTTCCTGTCTATAGATCCAGACTATCTCTATTTTCCATTTGTTTCTAAATCTCTCCCGTGGAAGAAATATATATAGTGTAATTGTCCTAGTTTTCCATCGCCTTCGCCATGGTTATTCAGGGAATTACACTTCAGCCTGAACCGCGCGATGCCTACGGAGAGTGGATGGAGGGAGCTTAATGTGTCCTTGTAGGACAGCATATGATATTGCAGGCCAATCCTATGGGTGGGGTAACCGGTGACAAAACTGGGCTGATATACGAGATTGCTTGATTGGCTCCTGGAATTGAGGTTACTACTTACCTCCACCCCTATACCCCGCAACCTTTGCCATCTATTCAGACTCAACAATTATCCGAAAACTCGACCCAACCGCCAACTTATCATGGCAGCTGCAGAAGACCGGATTTCCAATTTTAATACATCCCCAGTCGCCGGTAAGACCAGAATGGAGACCGGCCACAATCACACGCATGTTTGGCTTGGTAGAGAAGATCTGTGCTATTATACTTGGGATGAGAGTATAATTCTCGTGAACCCTAACCCTATATATAGCGATTTTCTTATGACTGTGAAAGTATCATACAGTAGAAATGATCAGAAACCCCACTAGGACATGGGATTTGGGGGCCCCCCCCCCCCCCCCGCCTAGTAGGTTTTTTGCATTTTCTTTGACTCTGTCTCAAGCGAAGGCGAGTCTTCTCGCAATGGTTTCCCGGCCGTAATCTGAGGGGGGGGAGGTTCTCTACGTCTCGGGGTCATTCTCGGTTATTGCGATTTTCATTCTTGCCCTTCAAATTTCCTCCCCGCCGTAGTTCGCCATTAAGGTAGGTTAGATTTCCAACCCCCAGAGAAATTGCCCATAATTACACTTCAATGGCTAGGTGGATTATTACATCCCTAACCGTGAGAATGTTGTAATTTACTACTTAACGACGCTACGGAGTCAAAGCGGGAGAGCTGCATTGCTGGGCTTAGAACCAAAGAGAGTGGATTGGTTGCTAAGAACCGGTTAACATACTAAGGCGGCCGGATTGAAGTGAGAAGGCTCTTTTTGTATTAGTGCATTTCAAGCGAGAACTAACCACCTATGGTATAGATTTGCCAATCTGGCTATGCAGCCAAGGCCTCCATGCCAGAAGTGATGGAATTTTTCACCGAGTTCGACGAGTTTACACCGTATGTAGTTAGTTGTCACTTGGCATAAGCTAGTCTAAAATAGAGCCTTCTCATTTCAATTCGGCCGCTTCAGTAGACGACGGCGTTCTGACAGCTGGAGACAGCGCCAGCCACCAAGGAAGGATTGACAGTTCGAGGATTTGGAGACTCGCCGCAGAGATATTGTGAGGTTCCGATCTAACGATAAGGACTTAGGAAAGAAGAAATCGGGAGAGCACTTTTGCACCTGCTAGGGGAACGATGCTGGCTGAGATGCGACCGTCTAGTTTCATCACCCAAATTTCCCCCGGCTAGTTGAAATACTACAAGTAACTTTATCAATCACACCACACTCCAAATGTTTGCGCAAACGGGTGTTATTGGATTATACCTATATCTTACAAAGAAAAAACTAGTTAAGCAAGCGCGACCGTATCTTAATTCTGCAATCGATTCCAAGAAAGCTAGAATCACAGTGCTTACTTCCTCCGTGTTTTCCATTTTCGTGGTCGAGTACAGCACTGCGACCCTTTTTTCCCTCGCATCTCCTGCCATCCTACTGTACCCCACATAGAGGTCCATCCGGTTAAACGGGGATAAGATTTGCTGGACTACTTGGCCATTTAAAAAGTCTCCGGACGCTCTGCACTTATTAATACCTAGCTTGGCACAAAAGCGTCCGGAGACTTTTTAAATTGCCAAGTAGGGTATGCTAGTACCAGGGGCAACCCATATGATAACATGCTTGTTTTTCCCGGAAATGTGAGTATGGTACTGTGGGGGAGAAATATGGCTTTACCTAGCTTGCATATCTTAGCTAGTCTGCGGATAACTTAGGGGGTGTGGACGGTGGCTCATGATATGACTTTGCTGGGAATGGGATGTCGGCTGGGCTTGTGGTGAATGCTGGGCGGGGGGCAATGTCGGTTGGTGTGTAATGTCGGGAAGAGACATACACAGTGGGTGTAGGAACAAGAATTAACATCTGACGTCACTCTAGGTATTAGAGTCTATACCGAGTACTGAAGTATACTTCCCCTGCGTATCTGCCTTCCCGACATAACCCCCGAACCGACATAGCCCCCGCCGCGAGTTTATTACAGGGGTGGCTCTTGCTTGGTCTTGTTGGCGGACAGGGGGGGCAGAGGCTCTCTGGGGACGATCTTTCTTTTCAGGATGACGACGACAACAGCAGCGGTTTTCCTTCTGGACGGCGGGCGAAGGAGAAGAAGGCTTTAAGGGAGGATCACCTGTGCCTAGATAGTCGGACAACCGGACAAGGTTAGGCTTTCGTTTCGCTTAGAATTTTTTCTTTCTGTGGGTTCTTCTTGGGCGAGAGGTTTGCCGATTAGTTTAGGAGGGTTGAATTGATCGTGACTTGTGTGGCTTCTCTTTTCAGGTGGGATTTCTTGATAGTGACGATTGTTGGCTCGTATCTCATGTGTTTCTGAAAGCAGAAAACTAGCCGGTATTCCTTCGCTTCAGTACTAGTACCTCTCTGCCGAAGCCCGTGAGTAGAAACCTCAAGGGCAGATGCAAAGAGCCCGGGGTGAGCAGTCGGTAACTACTCACTACAAAGTTTAGAGCAGCGCTTAAGTTACTACTACTGGAATACTATTAGCATTGGAACTGGGCAGGGAGGGCGAGTAGGAACGTAGATACTTGATGCTGGCACGAAGAGAAAGCCAACCGGCTACGCAATAACTACCTAAAAGAATTACCTCGAGATATATACGATCTACCACATATAGAAATATGTCTAAGCCCCCCCCCCCCCCGGCGCCTAAGCAATTTCCATTCTCGCTTAGAAACATCGAAAAAAGAAGGCACCCCTGCAGATTTCTTGCCCTCCTACAGGACTGCAGATTTCACAGAGCTCTACGGGGGTTTCAACCAACAACAGTGTCATTATAGGTTCTGAGAAGCCTGGCAACATGCCCAGCAACCCTCTCCCCCCAATATTCCACCAAACATCACTATTGAGGATCTAGCGACGTGGTATTACACAATGGGGGAGGTGGCGAATGTAAATTGACTTGCAGTATTGGTCTTACCATAGATCTTGGTAGTATGCGGCTCTAATAAACAACAAAGAATTGGTTACACAAGGCACAAGCTGATTCGAGTCCTCGGGTACCACAAGGCGATCACCGGCAAGGCGCAGGGATCATGATGACCCCACTTTTCAATCAGCTTGCTCAATTCCCATCAACCGAAAGCAACTCGCGAATTCATACTCCTACTACATAACCAGCGATAAAATGTCACATTCCAATATCAATCATGGTGATGCCAGCTCCTCCAGCAACGTTCACTACTCACATAACACACATTCTTTCAACACTCACACTCACATTGCTAATAACGACTGTGTGTGGAACATTGGTGTCACAGACGAGAAGTCGGAGATTCTCGCATGGTTGTCTCCACTTGAGCCCCGCATCCGACATCACCACCTTCGAACCCGCCGAGCCGACAACGTTGGGGAATCGTTGCTACAAACAGAGGAATTTCAAAGGTGGTGTGATGGCTCTCAAGAGGCTGGATCGGAGCATGCGACGCTATTCTGTTGCGGGGGTCCGGCTGTCGGTAAGACCTACCTCAGGTGAGTGACAACCCCAGGGACAAGGGCAAGGGTAATGATGCTGTGCTAATGAGAAGGGATAATAGTTCACTAGTGGTGGACAAATTATGCGATGTAGCCAAAGAACAGAATACGGCTGTTGCGTGTTTCTACGTTGATTTCGCGGCTCGGGAGGAGCAGTCTCCGACAAACATTCTCGGTTCACTGCTAAAGCAAATCGTCGGTGGATTGGAAAAGATCCCGAATAAGATAAAGGAGACCTTTGAGGATTACAAGAAGGTGATTGGTGGAAGGGGACTACGGGTACCGGAAATTGTGGGGATGCTGCAGACCGTCACGTCTTTACGGCCGACATTTATATGTGTTGATGCACTGGACGAATTTGTGGAAAAGCATCGACCTGAGGTTTTCGGTTCATTAAGACAAATCCTCGAACAGTCCTCAAGCACACGGATATTCCTAACCGGAAGGCAGCACATCCAAGGAGAGATTGAGAGGTATCTTGGTGGGAGAGTGGCAATTTTATCGATGAAACCGAACGAGGAGGATATCGCGGGATATATCCGGATGAGATTGAGTAAGGATACATCTTTAGACGCGATGGGGAGTGGTCTGGAGGATGAAATCATCAATGGCATTACCGAGAATATTCCCGAAACGTAAGTGCTTAGCTGGGAGAGATAGGTTTTGCGTCCGTCACTAATGGACATGGTAGATTTTTACTGATTTCCCTAGCCATGGATGCTATCCTTGGGGAAACCACGGCCTATGACAGGCGGCAAAAGCTGAGGACAATGACCGAGGGATTGGATTTGAAGGATGTTTACGGTGCCACAATTGCGCGGATAAAGGAGCAAGGTGGGCAGAGAAGAAGGCTCGGGATGGCGGCACTGATGTGGATCTCGCATTCCGAGAGACTACTACAACTCGAGGAACTTTCACACGCCCTAGCAATCGGGATAGGGTCTAGGGATCTCAATCCTGAAAGGATTCCTTCGGTGGAGACACTGTTAAGTAGCTGCTTGGAGCTTATCGTCGTTGATAGGGAGGCTTCGACTATCCGTTTGATTCACTACACCCTCCAGGAGTACCTTTGCACCTGCCCCGACCTTTTTGGACCGACTCACTCGATAATGGCGGAAGCTTGTCTCACATACCTCAACTTTCCGGATATTAATGACATCTCATCCACACTCTCTACTCTGCCTCACTCAACTCCCTTCCTCAAATATTCTTCCCTATATTGGGGAGTCCATGCCAAGCGAGGGGCTTTAAAGGAGGTAATATCACTTGCACTCCAGCTTTTCGGTCGAATTGAAAGCCATATATCTACAAAGTTACTTTTGCAGAATATCGTGTCGAAGACTGGTCGACACAATCGTGAGGTCCCCATCAACAGCAACCTGGTTGGGTTTACCGGACTGCATTGTGCATCGGTTTTCGGTATTGTTGAGATCGCAACAACTCTCGTCGGTCACCTGAATCATGATTTCAACAAAAGGGATTTTCTGGGTATGACACCGCTCATATGGACCGCTATATGTGGACAAGAGGGGGTAGCAGAGCTGCTGTTAGAGAAAAACACTATCGACCCCGACAAGCCCGATACGTTCTTTCGTCGAACAGCGCTGGCGTGGGGTGCAGAGAAGGGACATGAGGGGATTGTGAGGCTACTCCTTGGCCGGGCACCTACCAAGCCCGATGGTGTAGATGGTTGGTGGGGTAAGACTCCCCAAGTGATGAATATCGTTCTCGGGAGGAGACACGTCAACCCCAATAAACCAGACAAATACGGTCAAACACCAATTCTGCTGGCTGCTACCGAAGGCCACGAAGGGGTTGTACAGCTGTTATTGCAAAGGAGGGATGTCAAAGCCGACGCTGTGGACGAATACGGCTACACGCCTCTACTATGTGCCTCTAGTAGAGGGCACTCGGGAGTAGTGAAACTGCTATTAGAACGAGAAGATGTCATGACTGATAGGGTGGACAAGAATGGCCGGACGCCACTCCTCTCGGCTGCAGAAGACGGATCTGTAGCAGTGGTGGGACTGCTGTTGCGACAGAAGGGTACCAACCCCAACATACGCAGCAAAGTCGGTCAGACGCCACTCTCGTTGGCTGCCAGGTATGGACATGGTGAAGTAGTGAAACTATTGCTGGGTCTGGGAGATATTAGCCCCGATATGGCTGATAACGGTGACCGAACGCCGCTCTCGTGGGCGGCCGGGATGGGGCGTGCTGCAGTGGTGGAGCTACTTTTGGAGCTGGAAGAGGTCAAACCCGATATGCGCGACAACAGAGGTCGGACGCCGTTCTCGTGGGCTGCCGGGAACGGGCATGGTGTGGTAGTCAAGCTACTGCTAGGAAAGGAAGAGGTCAAATCCGATATCCCTGACCACAGTGGTCGAACGCCGTTCTCGTGGGCTGCCGGGAACGGGCATGATGGAGTGGTAAGGCTGTTGTTGGGAAGAGAAGAGGCCAACCCCGATATGCCCGACAGTCTTTCGCGAACGCCGCTCTTGTGGGCAGCCAAGAGTGGGCATGAGAGAGTGGTGATGCTACTCTTGGGAAGGGAAAACGTCCACCCTGATTCGTCTGACAACTATGACATGACACCGCTCTTGTGGGCTGCCCGGAACGGACGTTCCAGGATAATAGAGCTGCTCTTGGGGCACCAAGATGTCAACCCCAATGCGCCCGACCGCGGTGGCAGGACACCGCTCGGATGGGCTGCTGACGAGGGACATTCTAGGGTAGTGGAGCTACTTTTGGAACGGAAAGACGTCAACCCCAATATTTCCCCTAAGAGTGGCTGGACACCACTCGCGTGTGCTGTCTCTGAACGACGCTCTAGGATAGTGAAACTACTGTTGGCGCGGGAAGACATCAACCCCAATAAACCCAACCATGATGGTCAAACACCGCTCATGTTGGCTGCCACGCACGGCAATGACGCAGTAGTGAAGCTCCTACTAGAACGGGGAGACGTCGACCCCGACATGCCCGACAAAAAGGGTATGATACCACTTTCGATGGCTTCCAAGGGCCGGCACAAGGCAGTAGTGAAGCTACTACAAGCCAGCAAATCTGCAAACCTCAGCACGGCTTAGCCCCATCAATACAAAATCTTTCTCACAGCCCCCTGAACAACCATTCTCTGCTTTCTCTACCTCCCGCTGGCAACGGCTATATATACCGCCAGCCGCTTCTACCCTCTAAAATCACCTTTGCCTCACTCCCAGGAGCGCCCGGAAATATCATAGACATGGCCACCCTTCCACCCTTCCCCTTTTTCTACCCCGCGAGATTCAGTTCGCTCTCAGGTGTGGATTGAAATACCATTCTTGTAGTTATAATAAGAACGTTCAGTCTGTTTTGTTTTTGTTTTCTTCCTCTCTCATACCAATCTGGTATTCAGGTTCAACTTAGTCTCTATTTCCTATCTGTGAATCTTAACTCTTTCCATTTTTCCATTGTTCCTAAATTATTCTTCTCTCCCTTGCACGGAATACGTATCGAGTAACCCGTACAGTGCTCCTTTTGCCCTCCCGGCAGCTATCCAGGGAATTGCGGGTCGGCCTGAACCGCCTGATACTTACCGAGGGTGGATGGATGGAGCTTAAGGTGTCCTAGTAGGACAACATATGATATTGCAGGCCAATTCTCTGGGTGGGTAAACCGGTGATGAAACAGGGCTCATATCATACGAAATCGTTCGATTAGCTGCTGTAATTAAGGCTACTACTTGCCACCACCCCTATATCCTTCAGCCTCCGTCATCAGTTCATCCACCCGGATTCAGCAGTTTTCCCAAGACTCGACGCACCTGATAATCCATCATTGCAGCTGCAGGGCACCAGATTTCCCAAACTAAATACACCCCCAGTCGCCGGTAGAACCAGAATGGAGACCAGCCATGATCTGTGCTTTCAGGGATGTGAGTTTAATTCTTGTTAACCCTAACCCTATTGAAGACTTCTTTATTACAGTAAAATCAAAAATTATCAAAAACTCTGCTAGGACGTGGGATTTACCCTGCTCCCCGAGCAAGGTTTTGTACATTTTTCCTTTCCCCTGTCTCAACTGGAGGCGAGTCTTCTTGCTGTTCTCGGCCCTAATCCAAGGGTCATTCTCAACTCTTCCGATTTTTACGTTAGCCCTTCAGGTTCCCCCCATGCCATAGTTTGCCATGTTAGTAGGCTAGATTTCCAACCCCCCCGCGAAATTGCCCATAATTACACTCCGATTACTACTAGGATTATTACATCCCTAACTGAGGATGTTGTAATTTACTACCTAATGGCGCTACGAAGTCAAAGCGGCAGAGTTGCATTGCTGGGCTTAGAACCAAAGAGAGAGGATTGGTTACTAAGGGCCCGTTAACCTATAGACGGCGGCCTTCTAACAGCTGGAGTCAGCGCAAACCATCAAGGAGGGATTGACAGTTGGAGATGTAAGTTAGGAGCATGTAGGTTGTGTTTACCAGCCCTAGCTTGCCCTCTAGCATTTGATAGAATTTGCAGACTCGCAGGAGTCGCAGCAAAGCTATGTTGAGGTTCTGACCGTCTAGCAATCAGAATTTAAGACTGAAGAAAATTGGGAGAACACATTTGCGCCTGATATCGGAAACGATACGGGCTGAGATGCCACTGTCTAGTTTTATTACCGAAATTTCCCCCGGTTAGTTGAAATACAATCAATCACAACCCCAAAAATTTGCGAGCCAACAGTTGTTATTGGGTTATACTGACATCTTACAGAGGAAAAACAAGTTAAGCAAGCGTGACCGTATCATAATTTTGCAATTGATTCCAGGAAGGCTAGAATCACAGTGCTTACTTCCTCCGTGTTTTCCATTTTCGTGGTCGAGTACAGCATTGCGAGCCTTTTTTCTTTTGCATCTCCCGTTATCCTACTCCTGCACCGGACATGGAGGTCCATCCGGTAAAAACCGGGGATATGATTCGCTGGGCTAGGTTATATTAGGGGCAATCCATAGGGCGACTTGCTTGTTTTTCTCGGAAATATGAGTATGGTACTGTTGGGGAGAAATATGGCTTTACTTGGCTTGCATATCTTAGCTAGTCTGCGGATAACTTAGAGAGCATAGATAGTGGTTCATTATATCACTTTGTTTGGAATGGGATGTACTATTGTCGGGGGACAAAAATAACGGCGGTTCAACGATCGATGGCAACGCACCCCTCCTCATCACCCCGCACTTCCTACACCACCCAAACAAATCCCTCTAAATCAACCAAAACTAAACCATCCTATC
>Ga0307517_10001791_pt1 | contig 35388 bp, 21 predicted proteins | sample 23_EM_MG_FD_194515 | JGI IMG/M metagenome (GOLD analysis project Ga0307517, IMG submission 194515) | Populus trichocarpa ectomycorrhiza microbial communities from riparian zone in the Pacific Northwest, United States - 23_EM | ecosystem: Host-associated > Plants > Roots > Unclassified | place... | reverse complement strand
TTAATTCTACAATATTTAAATTTAAAACCATCAATATTAATATATATTTTTTAAAATTATTTTATAACCTCAATTTCAAAAGCATTCTTAACCAAACACATTAAACTATTTTTTCAACCTCAATTTCAACCACAGTTTTAACCAAACATCTATTTTTTTCAAACCAACCTCAACTAAAAGTACTTTTTATAAAACAATTTTTTTCAAACCACAACCACAACAGCTACCGCAATACCAAACACACTCTAAGTCATAAGTTTAAGAGCTTGTTTGTTTTTTTATTTTAAAAGTGCTCTTAAAAAAAATTAAATTTTTTTTCTTTGCTTTAAATTAATATTTTTTTGATGTTTTTATATTGTTTTGATGTGCTGATATTAAAAATAATTTTTAAAAAATAAAAAATTACTATTTTAATATATTTTTGTGTGAAAAATATCATACACCTATACACCTATAGAAGAAAACAATGATTATTGTGGTCATTTTTTGCAATGCGTTAACAGGTCTCTTTCACTTGCCACAAATTTCCTAGTGCATCTAAAAACACTTTTTTTCTATAATATACAATGAAATCAACGTATAGATGGTTCAAATCTATACATAAGAAATCAACGCATGGGAGCCAACATGAAGTCTTTGAAAACTTGACTTCAAATCTCGGCTAATAAATCCGTGATCAATTTTACCTATAAGAACGAACTAAATAATACCATCTTTCCAACACATTAAAAAAAAAAAAAAAAGCAAATCTGTCACTTGGCAAGAAATGTATCAGAAAGGTTCTCACCAATAACCATCACAGTCACGCTCACCTGTCAAGAACTATTGGCACCATGCATAACATGAGAGGCGAAAATGTGAAAGATGTAAAGGCACCAAATTCTCTCAGCGAGTTCACCTACACATGAATCATAAGTCCAGTTACTAGCTAAACGTTTCCTCTATGATCTATAAAACATTAACGTAGATTACAGTAATGGAAAAGGCCATAAGAATTCCAAGAAGACACAGCTAAAATGTTAAATGAAAACTCCTCCATGATATATAAAGACTAAACATGGATTACAGTAATGTAAAAGGCAGTAAGATTTCCAAGAAGACAAAGCTAAATGTTATATAATGACGAGTCAACTACATCTCAGTCACATAGTGGTTAAGGTTAGCTAAAAGAATTCTTTTCTTTACAGGAGAAAACAAATCCTTTATATAGACATCCGTACATTACAAGAAAATATGAGACATCTGTATTTATCCTTGTACAGTGTGGTATGTCTTGCAGCATTTGTTAGTAGAAAAGTTTTGTTAAGTAAACCTCCTATACAAATCCATTTTCTAATCTTCCCCCCCATTTTACAAGACATGAAAATGGCAGTGCTAATGTTATGATGATCACATAAATACTACCTCGTAGTAATAGCATCAAAGATAGCATCCACTCTAAACATGGCAAACCCCTTGCATTATACAAGGTTGAGGGAGACAGCTCCGTCTGAATTCTGAAAATCTTGTGATAATAGCAACTAGCAGGTTCTGGGATTAACATCATTGTTGCCCAACATGCATGTAAAATATAAGCACGAAAAGTTGATGCAATATCAGAAAAAGGACTTTTTTTCAATTAATTTATAAATGTGTTAATTTAGTTTCTTATATTATTTGGGAATCCAACTTATCATTTAGGATGTCTGTATTATTTAGAGGTCTACTAGTATTAGGACTGTCCACTATTTTTTATTCAGCAACGATTTTGATTGATCAGACTGTTTTAAGATTTTGCTTTGCCTAAAAAAGCCCACATATTTATGTGTCTCAGGTTGTTTTACGAAGAAAATGAGTTATGAAAATTATTTGTTCTTGTGAATTTCAAGAGCATGGGTTCAAGTATTTCAAGTGGATTTTAGGTTGACTATCCTTTTTACTTTATTACTGTCTTCGTTCTACATTAAGAGTCCTATCAAGAGAACTATCTGTCATTTTCACAAAATTTCTAGCATTAGCATGAGAAACAGCTTGCACTCTGCATAAAACAACTCGTATAAAACTACCACTCTCCGTTCCATCTGAATTCCAGACAGGTACTCCGATTTTTGACATAGAGATCTGACATGTTTTCGTCCTATGCTATCACACACCAATTACATTAAAGGTAAAAGCAAACTGCATGCTGCAGCATTTATCATAAGATTCCCAGTTTCAGCATTGCAGGTAGAAGTTAAAATTTATGTAGGAGATCATGAAGTATGTGCACATGCTGGAAAGGGGTGAATATACTTACAATCTTTGTGCTGCTTCCTATCTTGAATACAGCTGCAGCATCTGCATAGAAAAGAAATGTGAGGGCTAAAAAAATGATGAAAAAATGTCAGAAGATTTTAATTCCGAATCACGGAAGACAGGCAACTGCAATCTCAAAACCTCTGTGCTGAAGAATCTCCTTTGAATTGAGTCTCTATTTCACCTAGATACAATCTCAACAAAGGTGACCTGCAACACCATTTACAGGATCATTAATTGCAAATGGACAAACATCAAGCACTCCATTCATTGAAGTTTGAAGCACCTTTTGTTAAAATCATGTGAGAGCTATCAAAATTAAAAAGCTCCATTGTAACTGTGTGATTATATCATTTCACAGAAATCACAAATGCAATGAAACTTGTTCAACCATAACAAGTCTAAAAGAAAACTAAAATCAGATTAATTCCTTTATAAATTACATTCCCAGAACATCCAGACAATGAAGAGAAAAGCAATAAGAATACCATGATGGGATTGCAACTGCTGCAAGGACAGGGGACTGTTTCCACAATAGAGAAAGTTGATAGCCCTGCAGTCTGGCTAGATACTCAAGAATATCACTTTCCTGCTATAAACAGCTAAAACCAATCAAAATGTATAATATAAACATAGGAACAAAGGATGTGGAGCTATACACTGGATACAGCACCAGTCAATTGCAAATAAATAAACAAACAGCACGGTAAGGAAACATAACAAAGTATACTAAGAGATGACATTGTTCATTCAGCCAACTGCATCAAATTCTGCAACAGTTTCCAAAAGACCAAAAGAAGGATAAATAGATATGTGATGATTAATGCCACGCTCTTGCAACCTTGGAAGTTCGCTCCACTAGGCATCATGAACCTCTACATGAAATTTCTACCCCAGCAACAAATGCCTGGTGCAGCTCATTATTTTGCTCAAGGGGACACAAACAAAAAGATAGGTGCAGAACTTTGTCCCTCACAAGCTGAATGAAGCATCCAGCGCCAGTCATCCAGTATGACTGTGCACAATGAGCGTGGTTAGCTTTGAACTTTAGCCACCAAAGCAATATCCTCAACAAAGGCCATAAATAGTGCATACATTATTAGGTTCCAAGCTCAAAATGAACTCCACCCAGCTTGCCCCGACACAGACAACCATGGCCACTTGAGCATTATGTCCAAAACCACTCCAAGTCCAAGGGTCTTCATCGAGGAAGGTAGGCAGCATAAAGATCCATCTTTTATGTATAAACAAACAGGAATAATGAAAAGCTGAGACTAATTGACACCACATTTAATGTGTTTGGTAAAGCGGTGCAATGTGCTTCTCAATTGAAAATGCATCAAAATGATGGTTTTTTTTTTAAGTCAACATATCAAAACCATTGAAAAACACCTAAAAAACATCAATTTGATGCTTTTTTCAGGCAAAACATTGTTTGAAAAGTAGGTTCAACCACAAAAACAAACGCTAAGAAAAAAAAAGTGATTTTTCTCTCATAAACAACTATTAATAGGGATCACAGACAGATGCTTGTTCATAGAGATACTACTCTTACACTAAAGGAATCATCATAGAATGTGATCTTTATAACAATTGAGCCCAATATTTCCGCATGCATCAAGCTTGCCAAATTTCAAGTCAATCAAACATAGGTATGTTATCCCATCCATGTGACTTGTTTACTTCATATTCTCAATAATAATAAAAAAAAAAAATCTACTTTCTAAGATAGAGTGTCATGGTTGTAGATCAATTTGAAATTCTACACTAGCACAAGGAAAAATTTTTATATGAAGGACAGTAATATAGGAAATCATAAAACCATGTAGGCATAGAACCTGCACCTCATGTCAATGGATACCTCTTCATGAGTATGTGTGTGTGTTTTACATATCTATATAATCCATTCAAATTCAAGTATATAGAGCACCTTTGAATCTGCTGCTCTCTCGCTGGAATGGAAACCTTGAGCTCTTCCAGTAAGCAAGCTGCACACCTCATAATATAGGTTTGAGATAGTGGCGGAGAAATATGAAACTGATGTAGCGTATTCAATTAGACAATTCCATTGGCTTGCAATGCGTCCGAGTAATAGGAGTTCCTGTCTCAAGGGAAAAGCAAAGGACTTCCTAAAAACCAAGGTCAATTTTCAGTAAATCAACTCAAATGCACTATCTAGATCACCAAAACCAAGTGATTCAGTAATTCATCAGCATCCATGCCAGGAAGCCAAGTACAATCTTAATTGCCCACAGCAAGATCACAATATGTCAATATTAATAACAGCAATGATATGCTCATGTAATCAAAACCAAAAAGTAAACTGTTTTTCATTCTACTGAATCAATGAGATACATGTAAGGGTAAGCTATTAAAACATATGCATGCAGAAATGCACAAGCTAGTTTTCAGGGATGGATTCACAAATGCAAAATTTAACCCAGATTTGACCTTATTTTTGCACTAACCCGATCATTCTATTTCAATTCTCATTTACATCCTTCACTAATTTAACCTAGACTCCTCCCCAAACTGAACCCCCAAAAAAAAAACATGCGTATAAAAACGGGTTTAGTTTGCTGGGTTTTGAGCGAACTTCACAACCATCATAAAATAGCATCAAAAGGTGTGTGAGAGAGAGAGAAAGAAGGTCACATGTAGTTATTGAAAGAAACCTAGATGAGAAAATTTGACAGTGCATTCCAAAGCAAGCCAAGTGAATCAAGTAGCACAAGTGCAGTTGTGTTTGGTTGACATCACTGCTTGCAACCATTTATACGCTGAAATATATTACAATACATGCACAATGAATTTAGCATGCACATAAAGCTTGTAGATGATTCCTAAATCAATGGAATTCTTAATATTTCAAATATTGAAAACTCATGGATCAAATAACCATTATATTGTAAAATATGAACCAAACGAGTGATTGCTGGTCATAAAATCAAGCTATATGTATTAGACTACATCCTTCTATTTAATTTCAAAAATTAGATCGACTTACAACTATTTCACTCAAACCATCATTCTTGCAATCTGCTGAAGTATTCAGCCGTTCAAACACTTGTAGCCACTGCATCTTAGGGGCAGAAAATATCATGCTGGCACCTGAGACCAATCTAATGGTTCTCTTATCAAGAAAATACGAAACCATCTTTGATTTCCAATGATTCCACGTGAAAAAATCAACCGGCTGTTCTATTTCCCTGCACACAAAGCCAAAGTGTGTCTGTTTTTGACCTCAAAGTAAAAATTCTATAATCTAGCACCAACTACTTGCTCAATTGAACCAATCGACATGAGTAAAATAGTTGTAAAAAAATGTCAGCAAACTTTATTTGCAAGAAACAATGAAGCCTACATGGTTTTATGCATGTAATTGTCAGTCAATAAACAAAATGCACTTATTTCACAGTTAGGGAAATGAATTCGTTTTATACCCAACAGATGAAGGAGCTCCATCAAGTTTTAGTTGTTCTTCCAGCATGCTACTATCAGATTCAGTCCCACTACTACACCTGATAGCATTAGAGAGGACATCTAAGCCAGTCTCCACTGTCGATATGCATGACACTGCAGACTGCCTCTTGAAGACTTCTTGAAGAGTCAACTTTGTCAAATCATCATCGCTGAATTTTCCAAACTTCACAGTTTGACTAATTTCTTCTGATAAAACCATAGAATCCTTCACAAAACCCCTCCTTTCTAGAACCAAATCAAGCTGCAGATTCCGCGGCTTTAACTTGTTAAGATACACACTTAGACAATCATGCTCCGATTCCGAAACCCTCTCAAGCTCCATCTCAATTACAGCAGTTAAAAAAGCTTTGAGATGTGAATCCCTCAGTGGTAAAGTCTGGAACAAATGGGCCAACACAAAACTCCTTGCCCTACTCAGAGTATCGCATGATAGATTTGCAAGACCCTGCTTTTATCAGATATATATATATATTATTATTGCAATCACATCAAACTTTGTCACAGATAATAAAACTAACTCAAAATGAAGAAAGCCACAACCTGGGGAAAATAAGGGTTTGATTTCATTTGACAGAGAGCTGCATCAAGTTCCTTAATTGAGTCCTGGTAAACATCTGAGCTACTCATATGCTTAAGTACCTAAGACGTCATAGGAGTAGTAATTACCAGGAACATTTATAATAATGCTCTGTCTGCCCTTCAATGAAGAAACGAACTAATGCTTACATACACGAAGATTGATTTAAAGAACCAAAAAAACCTGTGGCGCTTACATTTTGGAAGAAGGAACCCCAGTGGATGGCTTTTTTTATGTTTTGAGCGTCCCAGTGGGCTAAAAGAGCAGAGGATTGATACCCAGATGCTAAAATCATTATATCTACAAACCCTTTTAGATGTTTCACCATTTCCTCTAATGATATGTATGGGTAATTCCACCCCATTCCCTTATTCTTCTTTCTCGTTGCTCTACCGAAGAGCACGAGCAGCAGCAAAGCGCGGGGAGGGAGTCACAAGTTACAACCGAGAGAGAGAGAGACGGGTGAGAATGTTTTCTCAATTTTTTATTTCTTGCAATTCTCAATTTAGTTATACAGTGTAGAATACCAATTTTTGTCTTTTTTTTTAAATTTACCATTTTTAATTATGACTTTCCTACTCCATTAACGAAAGCTAATTGATGAGGAGGAATTACTCCTCACATAAATACTGTTTTCTTATTATTATTATTAAATCTATTTTTTAATATTAAATTTATTATAAATTAAATTTTATAATTTATTTTAGTTTATTTTCTACCTCGAAGCTATTTCAATTTTATAACTCTAAATTTTATGACTTAACTTGATTAAATTAGATTTTTATAATTAATTTTTTTTTCAATTCTATCTTTTATTATTTTTAATTAATTAAGAATTAAACTTTATATTTTATAACACACCATTATTTATAATAAAATTATAACCAAACATTTCTTATATACATGAAAAAATAATTAGCAATTTGTAACATCCCACCATTTGCAATACAATTATAACCAAATATTTGCTATATATATTAAGAAATGAGGATATAGAGACACACAAATTATGTTCATTCTTCTATTTATAAATCTTGAATTATTTATCTTATTTTTTTCGATTTCATTCTACAAAAGACTTATTAAATTATTTTATTTTAATAAAATTTCCTCAAATTTTCCTTTTAATTTTTAATATTCCAATTATTCAATACTTCATAACTTGCATAAAATCTAATTTTATTTTTCTCATCATCAACACATGTCTTTAATTTTTAATTTCATCACTATCACTTAAATCATAATCTCACATATTTCCATAACAACAACAAAATTTCAAATTATTCATTTAGAACATTTATACAATTTACACACATACCCACACATTATCTGTAAAGCATGAAAGTAAATATGAGAGTATTTAAGTTAGTTACTTATAAAATGATAATAATAAAAATTACAGAAATAGAAACAATAAATCCTACTAATTATACAAAAGGTAAAACATGTAACTAAATGGATAACACAAACTAGATCAGTCTTGTCCACTAGTGTGCGATGGACTTGTGACCTATAAAATCATAAAATAATAAACAATTTTAATACTTAATTTCCACGAAATGATATCGATAATAATAGGCTAGATCAATAACTTTTGACATTCATATCTACATTTTAACTTTTTCATTCCAAACCTAGTTACTAACTTTGCAAGTTTTGCCTTTTCAATTCATTAATATTTTTCTCCTTGTCCATCCTTACCAAGGTTCTTATATTAACATTTAACTATCATTAGTTATTGTCAGTCAATATTATTCAACTTTCAACCATTATATCATACCAACTCATTAATTTTATTTTTATGATAGACATCATCATTTACATTAGTCTCCTTCCGAGATGAAAATCTTACAGTTCATTTGTCTTGATTCATAACAGTGGATTTAACATTCATTAGCTTCTGTAAAAGGCGGTAAGCTTAATACTCATTGGCTTTCATCATAGATGACAAACTTGTCTTTCATTTCACATTTTTCATTCACTCTTTTTTTACCATTTTTTTTATATGTATTTTTATATGTTACGTTCATTTCTCATATATCCTTTTTGTTATTTGTTTTTAACACCAGAGTACAATAATATAAATTAAAAAAAAAATATATAACAATAATTTAAAGAGATAGAGTGTTAAGCACTCACATGCTTCTTATGTAGATCAAGCTCCTCCCGCTAATGGCCCATCTCCTTATGCTTCTCCTAATCCAAAAAAAGAAAGAGATACAATAATTAATATGTCTCTCAAAACAACTCATCCATTTTCAAGTCAAACAACTTTCAAATACTAACTTACTTCACTCTTTCTTAGCACATTACTAAACATAAAAATAATATACAACAATCCATATTCATGAAATTTCATAACCCAACAACTATCTTAAACCATACTTCAATCTTTCATATATAATTTCTAATAAGTAAACAAACTAACTTATATTTCAATGTATATAATTAACTATTTTCTTTCAACATTATCGTCTTATTAATACTTATAAGATAAATCAAAATTACAATAATATATCAATCAATTATTCATTTCCCCAAACCATATACATGGCCAGTTATAAGGTTAGTTGTGTCATCATAATTCTTTCTTCAATTATTCATAAATTTTCATTAAAAACAAGCTAATTTAACTCGATTCATCAATTATAAATTAATAACACAAATCCCCCCCAGGCGCGGAAGCAAGGGGGGCAAGCAGGGGTCCGGGCCCCCTCAACACATTTTAATTTTGTTTCATTACTAGGTAATAAAGTATGAGGAGGAGTTATATTTTTTATTTTAAAGAGGTAGGCCTTAAATTAAGTGTGACTTTACTTTTGATTTCCTTTGAATTTACTCTTGACTTGCGTGGAAAGAAAACAATATAAAGGCATTATTTTGTGAAATAAAAAATAAAGCCACCAATTTACCTTAATATAAATCCTACAGCCGATCAAAAACAGAAATAAAAACACAAATCGCGAGCAAAATTTTTCTACAAAAAGATTGAAACAGAGCCACCAATTAATTTATCTTTCATCAAACAAAACAAGGTAACTTAAATTTAAAATCTATTTTTGTTTTGTTTTGAGATGTTTGTTAATAATTTGATGAGGTTTTTTTTATAATTCTACCATTTTTGCTCCTTTTTTTCCTCAGATCTACTAGTTCTACCAATTATTTTTTGAATCTTGTTATAATGATTTTTTTCTAATTAATTAGATATATTTTATTGGTTTGTTTTGATTATGCTTGGATTTTTTTTTGTTTTGTTTTTAGCAGAGCCACCAAAATTATCAATTTTTTCTTACGATATATGTTTTGATTTTAGGTTGAACCATGAAAAAAATAAGAAGAATTGATTTTTTTTGAAAAAAAAATATTGATAACTCATAACCTACTGAACGAGCTTTTTCAGCAATGAAAATTGTTAAAACAAGACTTCGCAATCAAATGGAGAATGATTTTCTTGCAAATTATTTGATTGTCTATATAGAAAAAGAAATTGTTGAAAGATTCACAATTAATATGATAATCGATGATTTCTATTCTATGAAAGAAAGACGAGTACAATTAAAATAAATATGTAAGAATCATTCTTTATTTTTTTTTGCTTTATTTCAAAGTTTATCAAACATAAATAATGCTTCGCTTTAGCTAATGTTTCTTATATACTTTGTATGTTTATATTTGATAGGTATAAAGACCAACAACATTAAAGTGATGGATGCATTATGAAGATGAAATTAACTTCATTGATTTGACTCAATTTAGTATTACTCCAAACCTTTTACCTTATATAAATGTCATTATATGTTTGTAGTAAGTTATTTGAATAAAACTAAATTATACAGATTTTGTTTTACAACTCATGTACAATAAATTAAAACAAATATTATATCTTGTTATATTAATTTTGCCCCCCCTTAACAAATAATCCTAGCTCCGCCCCTGCACCCCCCGCAAATATTGCCCATATACCCTAATTCATCATATACTAATAAAATCAATTAAAATTTTGTTAAAGGAATTTAATCCATTTCCAATTATCATATACATGGCCAGCTATTAGGTTCGTTGTGTCATCATGATTCTTTCTTCAATTGTTCATAAATTTTCATTAAAAACAAGGTAATCTAACTCGTTTCATCAATTATAAATTAATAACACAAATCCCCCCCCTAATATTGCCCATAAACCCTAATTCACCGTATACTAATAAAATCAATTAAAATTTTGTTAAAGGAATTTAATCCATTTCCAATTAATATTGTCATAACAACACACATTAATTTCATACAATTTCTAAACATTTAACTCAAACAAACAACTTCTCATTTAGCATTAAACTTGGTCGGCCCTAGTTCTTCATTACCACCATGATTTCTACTTTATTTTTCCATGATTTTGCATTTATCGGAACTTCTTCCATCCCAATTGTTTTAATTACAACAAGATTTTCAATTCTCCTAAATTTCAACAATGAACCCCACCCAAAAAACTTGAAATTTTTTATAAAAATCATTTAAACTTCCCTCAAGCTTATATGGATGGGTTTAAGACACTTTACCAGTTGATCATTTGAACTTCAAATGCTTCATAGTCGAGTTTCCACTAATCCTTCTTCTTCTTCCTTTATTTTTCTTAGTTTCTCTATCTAAAACCTTACTTTTCTTTCACTTTAATCACTCCCAATTCTTGTGTTTATGTGTTTTAACTCCACTAATCTCACCTATGATATCTCAAAACCTAGTTTACCTAAGAAATTTGGAGAAAAAGCAAGGAATAAGAGAATAAAAAAGCTCATTCTCTCTATTCATGGCTGGCGGTTTCATATAAGCAAGGGAGCTGGATTTTTTTGTTAATTTATAGTTTTGTTATTATCCTATGTCTTTTAAATAATTCTAGGAAGTTTTCCAAGTTTTCGATAAAATTTGATACCATAATGGATCAAATTTATTCATATTCCTTGACTATCCTTTGAAAAACACATTGTTCCAAAATTTATATTTTATATTTATTGATTTTATTGATTTTTTTATTTTATTCAAGATTCCACTATAATTGAGAATTCACACTTAATTATTTCATCTTCAACCCTTAGGGTCCATAACTATTTTGTACAATCAACTACTCATTTTAAACTCTTTTGAGATATTTTCTACTTCAATATTTTTCTAAAATTTTAACTTGAGGTTTACACTCTCTCCCTTATAAAAATTTCATCCCTAAAATTTAAATTCATACATACATTTAGAAACAAGTCTAGATATTTCTTTTTATTTTGGATTCCATTTCTCATGTTTTCTTTTTTATCTGAGAATTTCTCCATAGCACTCTTATCAAATGAACCTTCTTATTTCTCAATTCCTTTTCTTTATAATCTAAAATCCTCATTGGTTTTACGTCTAGGGTTAAATCCTCATTAATCTCCCTTGGTATTTGTGGCAAAACTTGTGGGGGATCCATTTTTGTCTTTCGAAGTAATGATATATGGAATACATTTTGTATTTTAAACTAAATGGGGGTGGTAATGCCAATTGAATGAATTAATCAGATCCGCCTTGATGTAGAATGAATTATTAGGGAATTCATATCTTAAAGTCAAGTTCTAAACCACTACATGAAGGGTAGACTTACTACCTGGTCTCAAAAGGGTTCTTTCGTGAAGGCAATATAGAGGTTTACAAGGAATGGTTAGAGCATAGTATAACTGTCATTACCAAGTAAACACTTAAAGCATAATTGGATGTTTCACGAATCTAAACTTCAACTGAAAGTCATAAGGCAGACTGTTACTTTCCACCTAACCTAAAATTAGGTTTATTTAAAAATTTAAATGCAAGAAGGCATTAATCCATACCTGATATACTTATGAATGAGCAATATGTAAAAAAACATGCTAAAATTAAATTACATAGACCAACAAAAATAAATAAGCGAACAAAGCTCAGTTCGACCATACAAGTCCTTAGTGAGTCGTCATCCTGTCGAGACGTGCACGACGTCGAATGGCAAATTTGCCTCCTAGAATTGAAGGATGTTTAAATCTAATTATAAAATTATTATTAGAGAGAGTCGTCATCTAATATCATGGTCATTAGAAAACTTATGATCTGCAAGAGTTTAGATAAGAAGACTAGTTGTGCAAAGAAAAGACATATCACGCCCAGCGCACCCTATCTAGGGTAAGTTGCGTTGTTGATTGATTGTTAATCTAGGTCATGTTTATATCCGTTGGTTTTATATAAGGCTTAAGACAGATCTCTCTTTGTGATAAAGTCTCTATCTTATAAGGTTAAATCCTAACTATTCTAATGCCCTAATTTTAGCATCGCATTTATCTCTTATTTTGTATCTTTAACATAAAAAGGTATATTTTATGATGTAATTTTATACCTATAAACATTAAATTCTACAGATAAATCCTAACACTCCAAATAACAAAATAATTATTATAGGATTTTTTGTATTTTAGCCAAATCTTAATGGATAATCATAAACTGTTTATGATATCTATTTTGTATTTTTAAAACATAATAAAAATATATTTTTTGTTTGTTTTTGTGTTTTAGAAAATATGCATGAAAAAACCCTTAGAATTTGGTCATATGCATGGAAACAAAATATATTTTTGTATTTTTTTTACATAAAAAAATATTTTGTGTTTTTGTGGATTTTTTTGAAATTTTGGAGAAAATCGGGTATTTTCAATATCGGTTTCGTATCTTACAATGTAAATCTACAATCTAATATTAAATGAGTTTTTGTGTTTTAGAAAATATGCATGAAAAAACCCTTAGAATTTGGTCATATGCATGAAAACAAAATATATTTTTGTATTTTTTTTTACATGAAGAAATCTTTTGAGTTTTTTTGGATTTTTTTGAAATTTTGGAGAAAATCGGGTATTTTCAGTACCGGTTTTGTATCTTACAATGTAAATCTACAACCCAATATTAAATGAAATAATTGAATAAAAAAAATATTTTTGTATTCTCTAAAATAAGGAGTTTTTTATTTTTTATTTTTGCTTGAAAATTAAGAGAGAAAAATTAGGTATTTTTAATACTAGGTCTGTATTTTATAATGTAATTTACAGCCCAATATTAGAAAAAATTATTGAGAAAACATGCGAGGGACCCAAAAATAATTTTAAAATGATCTTTGAAATTTTTCAAATTTTTATTTTTATTTTTAAGAATTTGTTTGGCTAAACATTCAAATAAAAACAAGCTAAAAACTCAAGGAAAGGCATAAAGGTGTGTTTGGCAAACATATTCTTAGCCTAAAAGCTGGGCTTATTGAGCCTGAGGCCCAAGCTCAGCCTGGTTTGGATGAGCTGACAGACAACCAAAAAGTTGCTTCTTCTTTTTTTTAAAAAAAAAGTTGGACTCAACCTAGTCATATGGGTTAGGTCTGATCCAGCCCACACAACTTGTAAAAAAGTTGTAATTCATGTTTTACATACTTGTATAAGAGAGAGTAATTAAAATGAAGATGGGAGAAGAAAACTTATATGGCCTAGTGAGATGCCAACTGCCATTGCTGGCCTTCCACGAAGATGGTGGAGATGGTAGTGGAGTTCGTTGATGCTCACAGTGCTGGTCTGGGAGGAAAAGAGGTGTAACTTTAGTTGGTGTTGTCATTGTTGACTAGTGGTTGAAGGTGCAAGAGTCATTGCTGGTCTAAAAAGAGGATGCAAGCATGTGGTGCCTTGTGTGCATCACAAGAGAATTGAATTTAAAGATGTTTGTCATGCATGATATAGTGTTGAAACCTTGAGAAAAACATATTCTATTGATGTGCACCCTTTATTTGAAGTTGATCTCGATCTAAAGGAAAGAGAGATGTGATTATCCCCCCCAACTTAAAAAGGTGTATTGGTAGACTAAGAAAGAATCGAAGAAGGAAAGATGGAGATGATCAGCCTGGTATGGTAAGGAAGAGGGTTTCAACACTTAGATACAATAATTACAAGCAGTATGACCATGATTCTAGAACTTACCAAAGGGACAATGCTTAACAGATTTCGGGTAGAGGTTATGGTAGAGTTGGGAGATCTAAGAGGGGATCCAATACTGATGCTATAAGAGGCTTAAGAGGTGGTAGAATTGAGAGGAAATCTAGTGATGGTGCTATGAGAGGCTCAAATAGTGGCAAATATGGCAAAGTTGCTAGAGGTGATGCTAGTACATCCTCATCATAACCCTCTACACATGTGATTCTATTATGGTACCTGAATATATCTTTAGTTTTAAATGAATATCTAATTTGAATAATCTATGTGATCTTTCAAATGCTCACAAGTATATCTATATCTTTTCAACACTTTACCCAAAAGTAAGTTTATTGATTGAAATATATGAAAAAAGATTGGTGATTTTCAGTGTTGCTGCTGCTATGAATGTTAGAATATTTATGATTTTTCTAAATATGTTTGAATTTTGATGCTTTTGGTAAAAAAAATTTGAACAACTATTGTTCGAATTGTTTTGCATTATAAATGTTATAAATGTTATGTAGTTATGGATCAAAGTTGCCTTATGTTTTTATTTCATTTTTTGACATGAACAAAACAATAGATACAAATATTAATATCACACACTAAATTAGTTACTAACAACAATTTCACACAAACAAAGCTAGTTTTCATGTTATGATTCTTGATCCAAACTCTACATAGTTCATTTTTCATTTTCTTCAATTCATCCAGTTTCGCTCGACATCATGAGAACATCCTCCACCTATTACAATAATTTTAATTTCATTTATATATTTACACCAATCAATAAAATTATTGTCGCGTGACCAATCATCACATCTATACAATAACTTGTTCTTAATAGCTTCTATTTTTGATATTTTAACCGCTGCTTTTTTTACACATTTCTTGCACCTTCTATTTTTGAACTTGAGTTCAACCAAACTATTGCAACTTTCCAAGCTACTAGAATTTGATGTAGATGATGGCATGTTAATGATGTCTCAGAGTGTTTTATTTGTCAAGTTTGATGGAGATTGAGGCAATGCATGTTGGGTTGTGATTAACAATGTTGTTAAATAAAAATTAGGTGAAGATTAAAGAACAATGTGGCTCTTATACTTTTTAAAATTTGCTAGAATTTGGAACTTTTGGAGGTTATTTGAGAAGAAAATGATGTTGTCATGTTTATGTAATTTTTAGGGTGTTTTGAGAACAAAATGGTGTTTTTATTCTTAAATAATTATTAGTAGTGGCATTGTTGTAATTAATAAAGGTAGGAGTAACGACTACATTTAAAAAAAAAAAAAACAGTAAACTCAATGATATTTTTGTTATTTATTGTGTTCAGGGGAATTTTAGACATTAAATGAAAAGTAATGGTAAATATGTAAAAAAGTAAATAATTTTTTTTTTAGGTGGAGGAGATATAAGATGTAAAGTGTTACTTGCACTCTAAAGTATAAATTATAAAATGTAATTTTTCAATATAATTTAATTCATATCATAGATTGATGGGATAACTTTCCCTACATTAATAAATCATTATAGTGTCAAGCATGCTTAATTTTTTTTAAAAAAAAAAAATAACTATTTTTCTCATTAATCTCCCTATATTATTTAATTTATTTCTATATTTCCTTAAAGGTTAAAAAAATTTAAAAGAAAATGAAATGGATGAAAAGGTTGTAACTGCTTTTTTTTAAAAAAAAAAGATTAAATATATAATTTATGAAACTATGAGAATTATTAAAAATATTCTTATACATAATTAGTCCACATCAATCACAAATAATTAGATTTGTACAAATTATATATTTAGTCAATCATACTTAGAATGTAATTTTTTTATATTTGATAATAAAGTTATAATTATGAAATAAAGTAATTAATAATGCATCCATCACAAAATAATATCAACAAATTTAATAATCATGTCAAAATTCTATTGGTCTTATTCATGAGCTTAGATTATGGTACATCAAGTCTATGTAATAATTTTTTGAAATAATTTATTAATCATGATAAATTTTAACTTTTTTTTTTGTTTAATGATAAATTCTATAAAGAAATAAGTTATTTTTTAAGATATTATTAACATAAATTAATTAAGGAGGGGAAATTCCTCCTCGTTAAAGTCAATATGAAACATTATATTTTTTTAATTTTATCTTTTAATATTAAATTTATTGAGAATTAAGTTTCATAATTTATTTCAGTTTGTTTTTTTGAGGTTATTTTAATTTTATGACCCGAGTAGCGACTTTTGAAAGTTAACTTAGCTGACTTGAATTTTTTTTTTCTTTTATGTAATTGATTTGTTTTTTCATTTTTATTTTTCATCATTTAACTTGATTGAAAATTAAACTTTATAATTTGTTTTGATTTTTTTCTATGAAGTTATCCAAGTCTCATGATCCGAGTCAAGGGTTTGATGGGTTAAACTAGGTTGATTCAAATCTTTTTTTGTTATTTTTTAATTGATTTATTTTTCAGTTTCATCATTCAATGTGAATTAATTGAGAATTAAGCTTCATAATTTGACAGATTAACTTTGGTTGACTCAGGTTTTTTTATTATTATTTTAATTGATTTTTTTCAACTTCGTTCTCCAATATTAAGTTGATTGAGAGTTTCAATATATTTTTTTTATCTACTTTATATAAGGTGATCATGATCTCATGACTCGAGTCATGAATTTTACGTGTTAACTTAAATTGACTCGATCGATCCAATATATTGTTATTTTAATATATATATTTTTTAAAAATATAATTTTTAAATTTTTAAATCAAATTATATTTTTTTTCTGGTTATCCAAGTTACATTTGGTGTTACCAAGCTAAATAAGTTATATCAAATCAATTTTAAACAGTTTAAATTACTTTTTTTAAAAATATATTAGTAATAATTGAATACATTTTTAACTTTTTTTAAAAAAATTAATCTCACTTGTAGCGTAAAACAGGTAAATTATTTAATTTTTAAGAATACATCTTCACATTCAATAAATGGCACTTAAATGAATTTAATAAATTCTCTTCATGATTTAGGAGCCGGACTCTCAATATTGGCGAGGGGCAGCCTAGCTGTTAGCTATTCTGAATACGATACCGTTTAAGCTTACATTGTTGTATAGTTACCATTTTCTCCCTACCCAATAACGATAATGACTGTAAGGCCTGTAATTATAACAAACGGGAGACAGGCCTGTAATGACCATTTTATCACGTTGTATAGTCATCATGTCCGGTGTATTACTCTTCAGCTCCCAATTTCCGATTTTCTCCACCACCACCACAGCCACCCAAAAAACCCACCGCTTCGCATGCCACGTCATCCCAAGACAATCCCTGAATCAAACCACCCCTCCTGATCAACAATCACCGAACCCCAAAACCATCCTTTCCACAATAACAAACCTATTGTGGGGCCAGTCACTGCCACCAGGACTCCTAATATCCACCGTCCGTACAACATGGAACTCCACGTGGCAACTCATGATGTCCCAGCTCGCTCCCTCTGATTCCTCCGGCAGGTACACAAGACCCGCCTCGAAATTCCGCCTGAACCCTCCATTTACGCTCCAAAACTCAACAACACTTCACCTCTACGTGGGCTTACCTTGCCCATGGGCGCACAGGACATTGATAGTTCGGGCGTTGAAGGGCCTGGAAGATGCGGTCCCTGTCTCAATTGCTGGACCGGGTCAAGATGGATCGTGGGAATTCAAAGATATTCCTATCTCAAACAGGGATAGGAATATTCTTGTCCCGGGTAGGGATAATGCTAATGGGTGCCGGAATCTGAAGGGCGTGTATGGGTTAAGGAGGTCAGGTGGGTACAGTGGGAGAGCTACGGTGCCAATGTTATGGGATGTGGAGAAGAAGGAAGTAGGGTGTAATGAGAGCTATGATATAATCGAGTTTTTCAATTCGGGTCTTAACGGGTTGGCCCGGAACCCAGGTTTGGACTTATCACCAAAGGAATTGAAGGGAAAGATTGGGGAGTGGAATGGATTAATTTATCCCAATGTCAATAATGGGGTTTATAGGCAGGGTTTTGATCTTCGTGGGTTTTACGTTTTCCTTTCTTTATTCTTTGTGGGTAAAGGTAAAATGGATTTATGAATGATTTGTTGTTATTGTAGGTGTGGGTTTGCTCAAAGTCAAGATGCATATGACAGTGCAGTGAATGGTTTATTCACTACACTGGAGGCGGTGGAAGATCATCTGACCACCTCGCGATACTTGTGTGGAGACACCTTGACTCTTGCGGATGTTTGCTTGTTTACCACTCTAATTCGGTTTGATATTGTGTATAATGTTCTGTTCAAGTGCACAAAGAAGAAGCTGATTGAGTACCCAAATCTTCATGGCTACATGCGTGACATTTACCAGGTAGGCATATCCATCCTCTGTTTTTCAAGCTCGTCAGGAGATAAATGTTGTGCAATTTGTTATTCTATTTAGGTTCATGCACTTCATGGTTGCAATGGCTTGATGTTTGTGCCATGTACAGATGCCAAAGGTTGCTGAAACATGCAATTTTTCAGCCATTATGGATGGTTACTACAAAGTACTCTTCCCACTGAATCCAGGCAGCATTTGTCCTGTTATGCCTTCTGGATGTGAGCATGATGTCCTCCTCTCCACCCCTCACAATAGGGAGTCTTTGTCATTAGCGAACAAAACTACCAAACAGGATCACTGAGTATATGAGAGGATCGGAGATAAAATAGCAAAAGGTGGAAAGGAGAACTACCAAACAGGATTATTGAAGATATCAGAAGGAAATTGGAGGACTGCAAAACGCCCTCTTAAGGAGATTGATGTATGATGATGTGATCAGTTGTGGTTTCTTCCTGATGCTAGATACAAGATTTTTGTCATGGAGAGCACGGGATGGTTCGCCAAAATGTAGCATCAGAATTGCCGTGCAGACAATGTCACACACTGTTGTTTCCTTATCTTCATATGCAAGTGGATGATGCTTTATTTAATGACGAACGTGACTGTCTAAGATTGTGATGCAAGATTAATTTCAACCCTGTGTATGGCTGACATATGAGGTGAATGCTCCTGAATCGCATGGATGCCTCATTCGGACATTCAAAGACGGACGATAAAATCTGCTCGCACAGCATGCTGCTTTCAGAATTTTAATGCCCCCAATGCCCTGTGTTGAGAAGATAACTGTATGTTTAATCCCTAAAACATACCCTAGAGGTTGCATGAGTCCAGCCATGCTAGATGCAAGTTGTCCAGCAGAGAATTGAATTCTGTTTTTGCATTATCTTGACGAAATGTACCTGTTGTTCTTTGCAACCAGAGCTTAAAAGAAGAAGGCCATTCTTCACATCCTTACCATTGATTTCGAGCTGGAAACAGGACGGCAACAATTGCTCCATAGAATCCCGGCATGTTCTTGGCTAAATAGTTCAAAGGGCTTCCTTGCATGGTCAAAGAATGCTAGGATACATTTCAGAGGATGACCTTTTTAAGGTTTTCAACTGCTTGCTAATAATCTGCTAGGAAATCACACGGCGATCTCCTCTTTGTACTTTCAATGCCATCATGTTGCCATCTCAAACGAATTGATCATTGGTTTCCAAGCACTCATAGGGGCATCTCCATATTAGGTCGTGGATGGTGCCTAGCATAGGATTAGCGCATAGCAGCAGCTTGTGCAAAAACAAGCCATACTGCGTTGCACTTGTATGGAATCTCTCTCTCCAGCAAATAGCAGCCTGTGGCCAAACCATGACGCCCAACTTCAATGGGGAGCAATCAAAAGCGGATAAAAATGGCTAGTGCCTGATATGATGGAGGACTCAGAACTAGGGCAGATCACAAAGCCAAAATCCTGTACAATAAACAAAGACATACATGACCCAGTTGTTGCCAAGCTGCAGCACAAAATCCCAGATTTAGACGCAAAATTCAATACTGGGATGGTAGATTATGCAATCAATACATCATAAACACATTTTTAGGGCCGTGCACGACCCACTGCCAATTAACCATCCGGCTTGACAAAATAACACCATATGACTTTGACAAGATTGCCAGCAGGACCAAGAAAAACTGAGCAAATCCACTTCAAAATCTTTCTTCTCTCGTCATGGATGGGATTGTGGAAGAATGAGGCAGTCTCATAATCTGCACATCTGATCATCTTGCTGCTGAATTAGATCCTGCACCAGAGCAAAAGGTGATCATTAGAAGGAAAATGAAGTCCACGAGAACAAAATGTTGCAAGCAACAGAGCATCCCAAGAACAACCAAGTCACTCCCCAAATCCCATCCTGTTGAATATCATTCGAATACATCCCTAGGAAATCTCCAATGCAAAGCACCATATTTGATTGATGAACAAAGATGGGTTTTTAAAAATCCCTGCATTCCCAATCTAAATCAAAATTAATTGCCAGCTCAAAGCTATATGACCTATCACTGGTGCGAATAAAGTTTGGTATTACTAGGCTATCCTCGAGACCTGAAAACCATAGGTTTTGGATCTTAAACCTAGCAAACTCTACAGCATCCAAGGAAAGTTTTGTAGGCATCAACAGGGCATCATACACATATTGAATCTTTATATCATTGAAATGTAAATGGGCCAAATTTCCAAGTTGCTCAACCCCATGCCTCGTTAAGATTTAGAATAAACTTACTATTTGAACGTTTCATGTTCCTGCAGAACTTACTGCCACATCGGCATGGGAATACCTCCACAGGTTGATCAGTATCATCAAAATCAATCCCATAATCCTGTAGCCACATCAGCCATCAATTCTTAAAGAGTATAGAATGATTGCACATGTGATATAAATTTTAAAATTGAAGAGCAAGGGACAAGTAACAGAAACTAGTGTATGTATGTAATTTCCAAATCCATATGTCCTAGCTACAATAAATTTATAGCTCCTGGTCACTTAATTTAGATGTACTATCTTCGTAATTTCAACAGCAGTAAAAGATCTGACATCATTTTTCTGTCACAACTCACAACACAATATAACTTAACATACATGATAGAATCTACTTCCACCTGTGACTTAACATACATGATAGTATCAAAGCAACAACGTTTATGTAACAGCTAAGCAGAATCGTGAAAAATTAATGGACAACTAAAGTAACATTGCTCACCCATGTTAACTCTTCTAAGGCATTCACTCCTCTTGTTGTGAAGAAAGCAAGCTGAAAAAATTGATCCAAAGTGACATTGTACTTTGAGAATATAAACTAGTATATTCAATAAAGGCATGATAATAAGACTCCAAATGAAGTATCCATACATGATAATAATGATGATCAGGGGTCTCAATCTTCACGGGGATTTCAATCATATTTGCATCAAGACATCTAACAAGAACAAAAGAACTTGTATCAGAATGCATCAACTCACTGATTGCTGCCACAAGAAAGGTTTCTTATGTATGGCAGAAATTTCATGTCCTCCTTTTCTCTATTCTTTTTCAGATTGAAATCAAGTCCTTTTCCAGTTCATGTGAAATAAGGAAAACCAACTGAAAAGTTCAAAAAGAGAAAACAGAAACGATTTCCATAGGAGATCAACTCATCAAATCAAATATGCATCAGATAAATAGACTTACCTGTGATTGATAAACCTAGCAATATTTCCATAAAATGTCGCATCCAAACACAGAGCTTCTTCATCCTTTACAACTCCTTTCATGCACCAATCCGCATCAAGTAGAACTGGATAGGCATGCTTCTCAGTCTTGCTGCTACTTGTCCTTTGCATCTTCCTCTCATACAACTCTTTGTTGGTTAGTATCTCCCCTACATACTCGCATACAAATGTACCTTTTGGTAGTATTTCTAGAGTTCTGAGACCCCACCCCTTCCCTTCAGGGGTAAAGAAAACCTGATGCACAAAAAGAATTAGCAATGAGAAAAAATCGTGAAGAAAGAAGGGGACATCAGAATACTTAAGGAACAACTTGTGTGATTATATTTCTTATATAAAGAACGACAATCCAAAATAAGTCCAAGCATTTGATTTGACTAAAATTTACTATATTTCTTAAAATAAGAATTTCATACCCTTTATTTATTTATGTTAAAGTTTATAACCTCTATTGCACTTCCATATTTAGAAGTATTCTTTGTTTCTTTTTTAAATCAAAAAAAAAAACACACTAATGTAACTACGTAGCTAATAGTTAAACTGTTTTGTGTTAACCTTCACTAACTTCCATATTAACTTTGTCTTTTTAACACTAACCTTTATTGTCCTTCCATATTTAGCTTGTATTGTTCATTTATTTTCTAAAACTAACCAAATAATTATTACCGCTTCTCAATTTCTGTGTATTTGAGGATTTCTATTGGGAATTATTTTATAAATAAAAATTTATTGCCTTTGTTTTTTTTCCACTTTTAATATTTAACTAATTTTGATAATTGAATTCTATTGAATAAAATTTTACCTGCAACTTGCACCTTATACCTCGCTGCACGACTCTGTTTCCACATTGTTTGTGGCACCCACATTTGCTCCAACATTCTTCTATATATTTTCTCTTCACGTGACCCTTGCATGGTTCCAATATCTCATCGTTTTTTGATCTTTCCAGTGGGCAATCTCTACAATAAGAAAGGCATTGTCGCTGAGGATCCCGAGTCAGAGAGATACAATCTTCTAAGAAATCCTCCTTGACAAGGCCTTCTAAAGTGTATGCAAAACCATGCTCAGTGTCACTGGAGCAAACACAAGGTGTAGATGACAACAAACAATTACCAATACAAGCCAAGCAGCAATTTTCAGCCCTAATTTGAGAGAGAGTGAAGTTGACATAAGCATTCTGAAAAATCAGATTCCGGGGTATGTAGTTAAAAAATGGAGGAAACTCGCTGTTTACTTCATTCAACCATGGAATCTCAACCATTTCTTCTCCCTTAGTGATGTCAGTACGATAATGAAGGGACCTAAACTCATCAGGAGTCAGTTGACTCTGTGGAACCACAATCAAACTACCAAACTCAGCATCTCTAAATTCATTTACTTTGCCACTTCCAGAACAGCCATTTTCAATAGCCTCTTCACTCACCTGCACAACCTCCAAAACATTCGGAGGCTGTAGTGGTCTTGGAATTTGAAAAGCAGCCACCTCATCAAAGTGACGAGCATCAACTGATACCCTTGCAACATAGGCTGGTACATGGTTATTTTCTTTAATGCCACCAACACCAACAGATTTCTTCAATAGATCAAGAGCTGGTGTTACATTCAAAATCCTTTCCTGCGATTCATGTTCATGAGAGGAATCAGTTGCCAAATCCAAGAAGCATTCACACATATCTTTCAGCATTTGCATGACAGAAAAGTTTGGGTCAAGGATTTTGTAAGATCGGAGACATTTATCCTGCATTGATTGCAGAAGTTCATCTTGACTAGGCATATGAAAATCTGGTCTTCCAAGCATAGAGTTGCAGCTCAGAGAAATCTTCACCTCTCCCAGTGCTGAGGTGGCAATCTCTAAGCTAGCCGGAGAGTCTTCTGGAATGGTTGCAAGTTCACAGCTATCTCTTGCCGGACTTGATGAAACTGGAACGTTATCTTCTCCAGCTAAAAATTGGGATGCTGGAGGTTCTTGATGATGCTGTTTGCGTGAAGAAACTCTTTGAATAAGAGATTGTTCTTTGCTTGCAGAATCTGTGAAGGTTGAAGAAACCAAAATCAGCCCAAAAAGAATAGCACTAATTGCCATGTCGACATTCAAATCCTTTACACAAGAAAAAACAAAATCAACCAATAAGAAAGACACAAATTGCAGTTTTGACATTCAAATTAAATACTTGGGGGAAAAAACAGATATATCATTCATGTTTACAAACAGTACTCTTCAATTCCCTGGTCCCCATGAGTGGAATAATTTACCTGGTCGGATAATTGCAATAGATTGCATAGCGTCTTCAAAAGGCATGTCACCAGTAAATGGCTCGTCTTTAGGCTTGATCAGAGCACGAGAATGAGGCACTTTTTGTTTGGGTGAGAGAAAAGCGCTTGGCTGAACTACGGGGTCTTTGAAGTGCACTGCTTGCGATGATCCTTTTAAAGTAGGTCTTTTCTCTTGTGGAGCAGCCGCAGGTAATAAAGGTTCTTTTCCCTTGTATGATCGCTGCTTCCATGACAAAAGTGAATCAGACAACAATGTTCCATCCATATCAGATAAATCAGACTGACTAGAGTGTTCCTGCACCGCCAAACAACCAGGAGAAACAGTTTGTGAGCTCATGTTTCCAGCAGGATTCTGAAGTGAAATAGGCCTGGGTTGTGAATTTCTCGTTTCCAGAGACTGCTGCTGGGATTTCGCAACAGGTAGTACTTTCCCCTGCACTTTAGGCTTTCTTGAAGGACTTCCAGCCAACACTAGGTCGCTGTTGTTAGGCGGGGAGGAACCTTGCCCATCTTGGCCTCTACGCAACCGTTTGAACGGCCGCTCAGGTTCATTAGAAATCCGAGTTTTTTCCTCAAAAGTTCCCTCCTGCAAGTCAAAATAGCCAAGAGGCATGTCAGAAGATATAGGCAGGCAGGAAAACATACACAACATTACCATCAAAAGAAATGAATCACTTACAGTAGCATCATCATTCTCGTCAGGAACCTGAGACAGATATCAAGCAAAAACGTTTAGAAAGCCTTCAAAAGAGTTAAAAAGAAAAGGCAATAACTAAAAGAAGTGCACCTTAGACTCCTCCTCGTCAAAAATGGCATCCGCAAGAGCTCTATAATTTTCCTCTTCAATTAGCTCCCAATTTTTCTCATACAGTTTTAGCATCTTTTTCAACACAGGTTTAACTTGCTTTTCGCTTATTCCAAGCGCCTTCATAGCCCTAAAGGCTTTCACAACTCTCGGATTAGTCGGCATCGACAGTCAAATACCTGCACTTGCAAGTTAAAAAGGAATCAAAACCAGCAAGAGAGCCAACTCTTCAAAAAAAAAAAAAAAAGGCATTCTTCAGGATCTTAGCATTGAAACAACAACCGTTTTGGATTTTAATTGAAACTCAATAATTACATTTCTAATTAGGTTTTTCTCTTAATTCAAAATCAAAACTCATCACATGCACATGCAAGAGCTGATTTAGTATCAAAACCACAGAACCCTAAATTCAAGGATTTCTCAAACAATAATCAAAACGAAACCAAACAAGATGATTAAAGAAAGAGAAAGAATCGAGAAGGAAATAGCAATGTACCTGATTATAATTTCAAGCAAAAAAAAAAAAACCCTAACTCGTTAGGAGAGAGAGATTAGTGACTTTTTTTCATCAAAAATAGAGCTTTGGTTTGAATGGAAAGAGAGTGTAAAAGCCCCCCCGCCTTTTTTTAAGATTGTTTTACTTGAAGAGCGCGTGTTATACAAACGAAGGGTAATTGTACTAGAAGGTAGGGCTCTTTGGCCTGGGCTAATTCATGCTCTGCCTCGTTATTTTCACAGGTGATGAAAACAGGAGAGAAGGGTTTTCACGTGCTGAAGAAGGAGCTCACCTAGCTCTCCTCCGATGAAGAAAAGGCGGTTGATCAACCTTGATTTGATTGATGCGTCGAATTCAGCATTTCTAATCTGCTTCATATATATCCCAACATCATATGATATAAATAGCTTCAGATTGTGGTGGATTTGGGGACACAAAATGACAATCCGATTCAAAATCGACTGTGTTGCTTGAGTTTATGGCAGAGCATGGAAAAAAGTTGAAGCATCGTCATAGGACAAAAATCATGAAAGATTAAGAGCTGTGGATACTCTGGTAGCTAAGCCATCTAGGAATTTATTAAATGGTTATATACAAGTTTTCATTTCAATACATAATAAAATAATGATTTCATTTTTTGTGGTTTTCTCCATGGGAGACGTTGTTTAGGGTTCTTTTTCTTAATGGATAAGGGTATCATTGAATTTCAAGGTATATTTCTTTCTAGAAAAGTGGTCTGCTCTCTGTGTTCTGTGTGAATGTTATCCCCTAGCTTAAAATGCATGTTCTTTCGCAAGGGAAAATAGAAGGGAGGGGGGGAGCGAGTAAAGGGTGGTGGACGAGGGTGTCCAATAGCAACGGTTAAACAATTTCAAAAAATAAAAAGAAATACAAATATAAAAATAAAAAGAATTAGAGTTCTAATACAAAAATAAATAATTAAAAGACTGCAGATAGCCCAAACAAAGAAAATTAAAAAATAAAAAGACTATTTTACCTTTAATAAAACAATAAAATAAAATAACCTTATATTTCTTAACATTTATTCTCAAACTCACGATGCGGCAGTTACAACCATTAAAAGCTTGCCAACTAGAAAACAAATGCGGGAAATAGAATGCGAATTGGTAAAGAAATCTGCAAAAAAAAAGGAATAAAGAGCAAAGTAATGGAGTCATGCTTGAGATGATGGTGAGTAAGATGACAATCGATCTCACCGTGCTTAGTTTTTTCATAAAAAACCAAGTTGTGAGCAATTTGAATAGAACTCTGGTTGTCACAATACATAGAAGTGGGATGAGAAAAAGAAACCCCCATGTCTACAAGTAACAAGTGTAACCAAACAATCTTTTTGGTAGTTGATGTCATAGCACGATATTCTGTTTCGTTGAAGATTGAGAAACATTAGATTATTTCTTACTATTCTAAGAAATAAGAGAATCACCCAAAAAATACAAAAACCAGTAACAGACTTGCGATCTGTAGGATCACTGTCATGATTAGTTTCAGAGTATACACGTAGCTCCAAGAAAAAGGTGGATGGAAGTAAATGACTCTGAAAGACTGTATCCCGAACATATCGCAAAATATAAAGAACATCTACATAATGAACAATAGTAGGAGAAGCAACAAACTAACTAACAATATGAACAACATATGCAATATCTGGATGAGTAATAGTGAAATATACCAAGCTCCCAACAATAGTACGGTATAAAATAGGATATGACAAAAGTAAACCATCAAAAGAAGAATAATTTGCGTTAACCTCAATAAGAGTATCTGCAATCTTATTATCAGTAAGTCTAACCCACTCAAGAATATATACAACATATTTTGATAGAGAAAGAAGATAACCTCTGAGTGAGTAGACTACCTCAATACCTTAGAAATATTGTAGAGAACTCATATCCTTCATTTCAAACTGTCTCTGTCTTCAAAATTGAAATATCATCAATATCATCACGAATAATAATCATGTCATCAATATATAAAGACAGAATGATACGACTTGTATTAGTGCACTTAACAAAAAGAGCAAAAGTATGATTACTAGAAACAAATTCAAGGGAAGAGATCACAATAGAAAATTTCTCAAACCAAGCACAAAGTGCTTACTTGAGACCATGTAATGCTTTCTTGAGCTTGCAAACATACTTAGAGTTATATGAAACACTAGAAGGAGGCGCCATATAAAGATCTCTATTCAAGAAGGTATTTTAAACATCAAGTTGAAAGATATGACACTAATGAATCAAAGTTACTACAATAAGAGTACGGATAGTAGCCATTTTTGCAACAGGAGCAAATGTATCCTCATAATTCATACCATACTATTGAGAATATCCTTTTGCAACCAACCTAGCTTTGTATCGCTCAATACATACATCAGAATTAATCTTGATTTTATACACTCAACGACAACCAACAACACTCTTACTAGGAGGTAGAGGAATCAAATCCCAAGTATCTATCTTATGCAAAGCTGAAAGTTCCTCATCTATAGTTCGCTGCCAAAAAGGATCAAGAATTATCTTTTTATAGGAAGATGGCTCAGAGAGATAATGAATAAAAGCTAAAAATGAAGTAAAAGATGAAGAATAATAACAATAGAAAAAATCTAGTAACTTTATGGACTTACGAATACATATGTATTAACGTAGAGGTGGATCCACAATCTCAGACAAAGCTTGAAGGACCATAGAAGAAAAGAGAGCTTCAGGTGTACCGGAGAGTAAAGTGTCAGTACTTGCATAATGATTAGTACAAATTGGTCGAGTAGAATATAAAGGTAACAAGGGAAGAACATGAGAAAGGGGATTTGAAGTACTAGGAACTTGAGATGATAAACTATCAGAATCCTCAGAAAATGAATCTATACAAATAAGATCAGATCTAATCAAGCTATGAGTAGTAGATGAAATAGAAAAGAAAGGTATATGCTCGAGAAACACAACATGACAAGACATATAAAGTTTATGAGTTATTGGATCAAAACAACGATACCCCTTTTTACCACCACTATAACCAAGAAAGACATAAATAGTAGATCAAGAGGACACCTTGATGCGTTCTATATGAGGACGAAGAACGAAACAAGTACAACCAAAAACTCTAAAGAAAAAATAATTAGGGGCATACTCATACAACTTTTCAAAAGGAGAAAAACCTGAAATATGAGAAGATGAAATTGTATTAATTAAACCTACAGCAGTAAGAACCGTTTCACCCCAAAACATACTAGGAACAGAAGTAGACAACAAGAGAGAACGAGTAGTTTTAACAATGTGCCTATGTTTTATTTCAGCAACGTCATTTTGCTCAGGAGTATCTTTACATAAAGTTTGGTGAATAGCTCTATCTAGGGCAAGCAACTCACAAAATTTATTAGAGGTGTATTCTCCACCCAAATCACACCTAAAACATTTCATAACAACAAAATGTTGAGTTTTGACAAGAGCATAAAAGGCTGTATATATCTCAAAGAATTTTGAACGATGTTTCATTAAATAAATCCAATAATAACGAGTATGATTATCTATAAAAAAAACATAATATCGAGACCCTTTTTTATGGCAATAGGAGAAGGTCCCTATACATCAAAATGAGTCAAATCAAATAGAGCAGAAGAGACATGAATAATTCGATTAAAAGGTAAAGAAGGAAATTTTGTTAGTTTACATCCACTATAATCAGAAATATCATAAGTTCATAAATTTCCTAAAGCTTCTGTGGATGCTAAAAATTTCAAATGAGAAGACGAAACATGACCTAGACAAGAATGTGATGGTTTGTAACCCTGAGGTTGTCTATGAACATTAGATTGTAATTGGTTGCCAGTCTTTCAAGCTTGAGATTGTTGCAGCGATTGATTCTGCTGTCTCAACTTAGGACATCGAGCCTTCTAATGATATTTCTGCTTACATAAACTACACTCGTTGAATAATTATTTTCATCCAACCTCACACTCACAGACTGAAGTGAATCGTCTCTTTTAGTAATCATAATCAACAAACAAAGAAAACAGAATGCACAAGAAAGGAAAACAAAATACCAAATTGCAAAAACTGAACAAATACCCTTTTAAAATTGTACGATCACTCTAAAAAAAGAAAAAAAAGAATTAAGAAAGGAGAAAGTTAGGGTTTCATTGATACTGCATGATATAGTCAAATAATTAAAAGGAATAAGTTTAACCTAAATACAAAGAGACTATATATAGGCTAAACAAAGGGAACTGAAAGGAAAATGAAAATACTATTATATCCTTAATAAAAAATAAAATAATTCTTAATTTATAGTGTCAGCGTCAACAACCAAGACAATAACTTAAAGGGTTCGTCTTCGTATTTGATTTACTTATTTTTGTTTTTCATTGTAGTTGCTTCTAAGGTTGTTGCATATCATGAGGAACGTACGTTATATCTCAGGTGATATTCGACTAGCTACCCTGATTCCATTTCTTTCTTTCTTTCTTTTATTCCTTTTTAATTGGTATTTGATTGAGTTCCAAGTGGATTGGTTGGTGATTTCAGTTGGTTAAAGCTTTGACTAGAAGAGTTAAAAGGCTTTGACAATAATTTACAAGCTTTGTTTATTGAATAAGAACTGTTGTTACCCATTTTTGGGTTCCCACAAAAAATATGAGAAAATACAAAAACAATATCAAAAAAATATTCAGAAGAAATCCAAAAAATAATAGGAGCGAGAAAAGGATGCTGAAATGCCGAAAAAATGCCAAAATTGGTTGAGGAGATTCAAAAATGCAAAAGGTTGAAATTTGACAGTGAGAGCCCTGTTGATAAGAAAAATTCAAATTTGAGGAAGAAAAGTCCAAAATCAAATGTTAATGGACTCAATTAAATTTTATCCAAGATTTAATTGAATTTATGGAGGGTTTGATTGCAATAAAATTGATTTTTTAAGTCAATTTAGGCTTTATTGGAAGAAATTAAAGTTCTGGGGTCCAATTATAATTTTGAAGAGTTGATTTGGTCAAAGCAGGGGCTCAATTGCATAATTATTGAAGTTTGATGGCCAATTAGAGACTTAATTGAAACAATCCGAAACCAAGGACCAAACCAGAAAAGCGATAAGATCAAGGGATCCAATTACAATTCATCCGGGGGCTTGATTACAAAATTGCATTAACATCCAAGGACCAAATCGAAAATATCATTTAAAGTTGCAAAACGGTGTCGTTTTATTCAACAATGTTTACTGTCTTCTTTACGTTACGTGAGTTGGCCGAGAAAAGTTTGCAGCGACGAAGGCGCGATTTGCTTCAATCAAGGGGGGCATGTTTCACGGCTACCATGACGCACGCCGGCCGTTACTCCATCCCTGCAACAACAAAGGGAAAACGCTTTCATCCTCTGGCTATAAAAGCCAGAGGATGTACTGCACTGAAGGGGGGGGAGAACGATAGAGGAAAGTAAGAAAACAGAAAGGGAAAAACAGAAAAAAAGACGAGACAGAGAGGAGGAGAGAACAAAAGGAGGGGGAAGCTGAACAGAGGGGAGACGAGACAGGGAGGAGGAGAAGATAGACAGAGAAGAAGATAGACACTATAATATCTCTCTGGTATCTTTCTCTCCGTCGCTGGAAACGCCCCTAGCACCGTGAGCTACCAGCAGCACCGCCATAGCAAAAAAAAAAAAACAAAACAGAGAGCAAAAGAAGGGAAACAAGTAGAGGAGAGGAAGAAGAACTGTCGACCGGCCAGAATCAGCTCCCCAGGCCGCCGCCACCAACACCTCCACGAAGCCGTTGCAGAGAGACAAGAACACTATTTATATGGGAGAACGAAAAAACAGGGGAAAAAGATAGCACACCGAAGCAGAGGAAAGAAGAAGGAGGACCAACGTCTGCCACCACAGCCGGTTGCTGTGACACCAACACCACCGTGAGCTACCAGCACCGTCAACGCCTCCATTCCAGGTAATCCTATTCTCTTTGTTAATTTCTGTGCTTGAAACAGGGGCTCGTTTTTGATGTCTGCAAAAACGAGCATGAACAATGCGAAGGTAATATAATTACCTTTGCACTGTTCCATGCATGCGTAAAATTTTACGCGTGCATGTTTTGTTTGGGTCACTGGCTTGGCCAGTGACCATGCACGGGTGGCTGGGTCCAGCCCAGCCACATGGGCCGGGTTGGGCCCAACCCGAAAATAAAAAAATTTCTTCAAACAAAATTCTTTTAAAAAAATCTGTCATTTTCTGCAAATATTTTACTGCTTTTTGATCAATATTGGTTTGTATTTTTATACTGTAAAGATACAAATTCGGTATTAAATACTTGGTTTTTGTAAAATAATAATAATAATAATAATAAATAAATAAAAATAAATTTATTTTTTTGTTTTCATACATACGGCCATGTCTCTCTAAAAACAAATAAAAAAAATCATATCGTATCTTAAAAAAAAAGGGTTTTAGCATGCATTTTGACTTTAATAACCAGTTTATTAAAATAACGAGAACTGGTCAATATTTCAAAAATTCCAAAAGAAATTATTTTCTTTTTTTCTTTTAATTTCTAGGGTTACGACCTTATACGTAAGACGTATTTCGGATATTAAATTTTTTTATTGATGTTAGAACGGTTAGGTGTTACCCGATAAGACAAGGATCTTCTTTTTGGTGATTTACAGTAGACTAGCTTGGTGTTTCTGCTTTCTTTTTTTTTCTTTTGTTTTTTTTGCTGGTTCACTGTTTCCTTAGAGCTTAAGGTTGGTCACTTGTTTTGTTCTTTGATTCTCTGGTTCCAACTTCTAGATTTCATAGCTGAGGATCTTTTGGTTGGTTTAAGCCTACCATATTCAAGCTTTTCTTTGCTATTAGTTTTTTCCCCTATGTGGAATGGGTCTCTAATCCACCATTTTTTAAATACCGATATTAAAAATACGTGTTTGGTATTATGATGTATAATTATTTTTAAAAACATTTTTTTTAGAAAACACAACAAAATAATTTTTTTAATTTTTTATTATTTTTGACATCTAAATAATTGAAAAACACTAGAAAACAAAATATATCAATTTAATGTTTTTTCAAGGCAAACATACTTTTAAAAATCATAAAAAATGGAAGCTACCGCACTTCCAAATACGAGCTAAGTTTGCATACAGTGTAAATGGATGAAGCATTCTATAAATTACTAGTTTATTGACCCGCACTTCGCAGTAAGTCAATATTTTTTTTCTTCAAATAATATTAAAAAAATATTACGAGTATAGAGAATGTTTTAAGCCCCTTGGATCTGACAACCATGCCAGACTCAAGAGCCTTGAAAAAAATATATATTTAAACTATCCTTAAAATATCTTAAACATAAATCTTAATTAATTTCTTTTACAATATTTTTATATAAAAAAATTAAACTATCATTAAACTATCCTAAACAAAAATCTTAATTAATTTTTTATAATGTTTTTTTTTTATTTTTTATAAAAAAATTTAAACTATCCTTAAAATATTTTAAACTGAAATCCTAATTAATTTTTTTATTTTTTTTATAAAAAAACATTTAAACTTGAAGTATCAAAACAAAAATTCTAATTAATTATTTTTACAATTTGTTTTATTTTTTTTATAAAACAAATTAAACTATCCTTGAAGTATTCTAAATAGAAATCCTAATTAATTTTTTATAATTTTTTTTATAAAAAAATATTTAAACTATCCTTGAAGTATCATAAATAGAAATTCTAATTATTGTTTTTTTTAGTTTTTTATAAAAAAATATTTAAACTATCCTTGAAGCATCTTAAACAGAAATCTTAATTATTATTTTTAAATTTTTAAATTTATTTTTATAGGCTCTTGGGTCTAGCGGCCATGCCAAACCCAAAGTACTTGGGTATGGCAAACATGCCTAATTTGATGAACAAAAAAAAAAGAAGGATAATCGTGCATTTTAGTTGTCAGGAGATAGAGAAAAACAAAAACAAAAAAAAAACTCAAACAACCAAAGAAACGTCTCGCTAAAAGATAAGATGAGAAATTAAAAGTGAAAGTACTATTACAATCCACAATGAAATGTCTCTTGATCTACAATGATTTCCCCACACCATTTAACTTTTGTTATAATAAGAAAATGATACATGTTGTATTTGTAATAATTTATTTGATGCCACTACCACTCCATGCTTTTTTTGTTCACATGTTAGCTTTCTTCTTCTTTTTCCTCCCAAACTTTTGCAAGGAATCATTGCACCATTCTTTTCCGTGGTATAATAACCAACCACTTCAAAGTGAACAACTTTCACATTTCTTTCTCTCATTCACAAATTAACACTTCATTTCTTTGTTGCAGGGTGACTAATCTTGAACCCTGAAAAGCATTGTTGGTCTTGTAACTGGCTTTAAAACCTTAAATGCATTGTTGAAAGATTTGGGGAAGTAAAATGGAGTTGAACTGTTGCAAAAACAAACATGAGACCCCTCTCTATATTTACATCTTTTTTGTAATAGGCTTTATGAAATTATTTTGTTTAGCCATCTATTGCCACTTTCATATAATAAATAGTATCCATACATGTCTTTTAAGTCCAAAACTAACCTAATATTATTTATTATGTTACATGAATAGAATACAAAGTGTTTTACTCCTGAAGGTAATGTGATGAATCTGAAAATAAAACAACAAATAATATACACAAACCAAATAAATAAAAGAATTCCAATAAGAAGGAATTAAAACAATAAATTCACTTTCATATTTGATAAGTTTTATATCAACAACTCAATGCCGATATCAATTGTCAAATTGATATCATTAATCATCACCCCTCGGTATGGTTAATAAAAAATATTTCAATACCAAATCACTTGGTGTCATTAGCCACCAATCTACTGGTTAGCTAATCAATAAGTATCGATGTCAACATGCTCGTGTTGGCATCATTAGCCTTTCCCGCTCTTCCTGGAACGACTAATCAATAAATGTCGATGCCAATATCTCTATATTGACATCACTAGTCTTTCCTATTATCTGAGAATGACTAATCACTAATGTCGATGTCAACATGCTCGTGTTGACATTATTAGCCTTTCATACTCTTCCTGGAACAACTAATCAATAAATATCGATGTCAATATCCATGTATTGACATCATTAGTCTTCCTATTATCTGGAAATGACTAATCACTAATGTCGATGCCAATACCCTCGTAGTGACATCATTAGTCTTTCTTATTATTTGGGAATGACTAATCACTAATGCCGATACCAATATCCTCATAGTAACATCATTAATCTTTTCTATTATCTGTGAATGACTAATCATTAGTCTTCTTATCATTTAGGATGGACTGATTAATAAATTTCAATATCAAATAACCATTGAAATCATTAGCCTTCATCCTTGGAACGACTAATTAAATCACATTTCCTTATTCTTATTCCACTGATTTGATTCTTGTTATGTCAAGACAAATCAATGACAAATTAAAAATTCTAAAAATAATACCAATATAATAAATGACTAAGAATAAGTGGAAAACACCTACCTATCACACATGATGTACTAGTCCTAGCTCTAATATGCGGTCTATCTAGAAGAATATCCCTTGTCAACACAGGATAATTTCGTTATTATTTCTCCCCTTAAATTTAAGTCATATCAAATTCTTCAGGTAAACCTTTATGATTATTCTCTGTAAATATATATTTTTGCATGTATAATTGTATATACCCATATCTACCATTCATTTACATCATTCAAATTTCTCAACATCATGTTAACCAATAAAATGTACCTGAGCCTTTTTTTTGGCCGGCCACACACCAATATATATAGGTAACAATTTGGTTAATTCCCATTATGTCCCTACTTAATACCCTTCATG
>Ga0307517_10001790_pt1 | contig 35389 bp, 44 predicted proteins | sample 23_EM_MG_FD_194515 | JGI IMG/M metagenome (GOLD analysis project Ga0307517, IMG submission 194515) | Populus trichocarpa ectomycorrhiza microbial communities from riparian zone in the Pacific Northwest, United States - 23_EM | ecosystem: Host-associated > Plants > Roots > Unclassified | place... | reverse complement strand
GTGTGGCTGAACAGCCTCTGCGGTTGCGCCAAGACTGCGGCGCCACGGCCGCGCCACCCTAACCACGACCACCGACGAAACATGCAAACGGGTGATGCGTTCCTGCTCCTATCGCTGCCGAGGGCGACGCTGGGGCGACAGAGGGGGGATCCCCCGCTGACCGACTCGCTCTATCTCGAGTGCGTGACGATCTCGGCTGGACGCTCGCCGTTCCCCGACCGCGACATATACCTCGTCATCAAACTGGGGCGTCTCGAAATCCCCGTGGACCCATCCCGACGAGTGACGGCTTCCATCGGACACGACTCCCACGTCTACACCTTCCTGGCCACCGATTCGGATTCCCAGTTTTCGATTTCCGTCCCGTTCCCCCGGAACCCTGTCGCTGCCAGCGATCTCGAAACCTTCAACCACATCCTCACCCAGTACGTCGCCGGCTTCTCCGAGGAGAGGGACGGCCAGCACGTCCCGCACCACCTCGACCACAAGATCGACCGCGTCACCAGTCCGACCAACGAATACGAGGATCTGCGCGGGCACCTCATCCTCGTCAACGAATCGGACGGAACCGTTCTCGGCGACCTCGACCACGAATTCAAGATTAACGAGGACCCGGCTCTGACCCGGGGTCTCCCGGAGAACGCACCCGTCGTCATCGAGCTTCCCCCCGATTACGACACGGCCACCGCGATCCGCGGGAGGGTTCCCGGAGAAGAGTTCGTGCCGCTGACTGCCCGCGACGCTTTCGTCCGCGCAGTTCCTCCAGAAGAGCGAGACGCCTTGACCGACACCGCAACCCTTATCAGGTAACCATCCCCCACCCAATTTCAATCCTGGACTGATCCGACCCATTCAGCCATGCAATCTCCGCAACCACCACCCTCCTGGTCTCTGGTGTCTCCTATGCGTCCAGGTACTACGTTGCCCACTCAAAACCCCACACCCCCTCCCATCTCAGCCCGGCAAGCTCGCGGCCTCCATCCCAGCCGCCCTCTCGTCCTTCCTCTCCCAGCCCTACCCTCCCTCCTCGAGGTCTTGTGATCAGCAACCCAAAGACGCGCACGGCTTTGACCCAGGCCCACATGGTCAGTGGCAAAGCCGTCAAAGTCAGCGCCAAGACCGTCGAGGTGGTTGACCGCCTCATCACGAAAGCCGTTGGCAGAAAAGATAAGGCGAAACCGCAGAATCCTAGTATTCCTCCAAGAGACAGAGAAAAGGGGAGTTTCCCGTCTTCTTCCACTTTCTCCGACCCTGGTCCTCCGCCGCTTCCTCCCCGGCCCACGCTCAGGAAAAGGGACAAGATAATCCTCTCGGCCGATATGGTTCTCTCCACAATCGAAGAGAGCATAATGCGCGTCGCTGACACCGGTAGTGAAGAGATCACCAGGGTGGTCACCCACAAGTACGTCCAGCGACCTCGATCCTGGTCTGTTGCTGACTGTTGAACACCTCCCAGGCATGGCGAGGAGAGTGGCCAGAACGCAGCCCTTGGTACCGGGACCGCACGTAATGTCGCCCTCGTATACGTCGATATGAAGGGTATCGGCAGGAAGGCCATCGTCAGGAGGGTCGCCAAGGAGTATGTGAAAGCCCAGCTGAGCAGTGGAAACTCCAACCGGCCCAAGTTGGATCACATCATCTCCGACCATGCCAGCCAACACGGTTCATCCTCCAGTATTCCCACCTCAAAGCCCCCGATCCCACCTCGTCACCCTTACGAGAAGAAATAGATCAGGTCCGTTGATTATCCCCAGAACGTTGTGATGGCGATACCTTCGTAGCTTTTATCCCACCCCCTTACCGGAATACCGCTAGAACTTTTCTTGTTCATGTGCCTTGCCTGTGTGAGTAAATCGGAGGATTGTATTGTACTAAGTAGCGTGGCGTGGTTAAGAAACAAATAACAATACGTACACGGAAGATGTAATAACGAGAGATAAATAGTCCTGGTTCAGGTATCCTACTGATACAACGGCTCGCAAAAAGGAAATGCTCGAGTGCGGTTTGCTGTCAATACAACGTCGTTGCGAGGGCCGGCTGTCCGGTGCGAACGTCAGTTCAAGGGGTGCAGAGCGAGAGAGGCAAAGCTGAATGATCACCTTATGCTATGGTTGGCAAATCACTTCTTGGGACGGTACTTCTGGAACATGTCGACGTGTTCCTGGACTTCCCTCCAAGGAGAGTCGGAAGCGGTGCGTAGGATCTTCGACAACCTCGGGAACATCTGGTGAAGGACGTAGGCGACGATCAAGGGTGACCTTCCAGAGGTGGAGATCGGCAATGACCCGACCACTAGTTGGAAGAGATGACAGTGGTTAGGTGCGAGTGGCGTCTGGTCGGATGGCTTGTACAACGCCTCGTCTGGGATGTCCGTCGGTATGTCGAGCGCACTGAAGTGGACCTGTAGGGTCTCGAGGTGGAGACAATGGTCCGAAAGGGGAACAAGGCCGGCCAACGTGATCCCTCGCGCAGGCGATCCGCAGGGAACGCCCCCGAGGAAGAGCTCGACCAGTTGGGGAAGGGCTCCGGCGAGCCGGGCGAGCGCGTCGTTGGTCAGCTGCGACTTGCACTGCGTCGGACTGCACGGTGAGGTGACGGAGAGCCTCGTCAAGGACCCGAACTTGAGGAGAGGGGTGAGAACGAGCGGGGTGAGATCATGACATGGCTCCAAGACCGCAAACGAGAGCCGGTATATGGTCCGATGCAAGCCTTTGTTGATAAGATACCCAAAGGCGTCCGCTACTTCCTCCGTTTGGAGGGGGAACGAATGCAAGACGAGTGACTTGAGGCTCCTCATGTCTTGCATAAGGTACTTCCACACTCCATTAGTATCCACCCTCGTTTCCAGGGTGCGTAGAGCAGGGAACGTGGTGTCTAGAGAGGTCTCCCACTGTTCCAGGTTCGCAAATCTGACGCTAGCGTCGCTCAGATTCGGAAGTCGGGTGACATGACGGATTGCAGCGTCCGATAGATCTGATGACACCTCGATGGAGCGCAGGGCGGTGGTTGTCCTTAGCACCAAATCCGAGATAGCGTCTTGAACGGCACGATCTCCGGAGAGGTCCAGGAACCGCATTTCTTCGAGGGTTTGGACGGGGAGGGAAGCGAGGATGGGGACTACGTTGGGGATGTCGGGGACTACCCAGACGTTGAGCGAGGTCAGCCGAGGGGACCGGAAGAGGTTGATGTATATGAACGTGTCTGTGCCCGAGTACCACTCGAGGGATTGGAGTGTTGGCAGTAGGTGGGCCGGCTTGATGACGCTTAGCTCCTGCCATGCCCTTGGAGATAGAGTTGGTCCCATCTGGTCCTCGTATATGTTGAGGTTGTGCATCCAGCTAGCATATCGGTCGACCCGTTGCCATTCCGAAGGCAAGGGATACCTTCTGAAATCCTATTAAGCAAACAAACAGGTCAGCGTGTGTTGGGCGGCACCGAGCAGGTGACTTGGTCCATACAAAATACTGCTTGCCATTGTCCGACTCTCGAATCTCCCAGACTTCATTGGGAAAACACCGGAACAAGTCGACCAGATCTGTTTGATGTGAACCCCACAGTATCTCCATCACTGCGGCGTCGAAGGCCCTACAGGTGCGTGCCAGAGAGATGGCAGAGGGCTTCTCCAATTTGATAGTCTCCTCCACGACGAGACGGGCGATATCGTTCACTTGTAGACATTGGTGCATGATTGAGTGTGTGGGAGCCGCCGATGGCACGATTGCGTGTGCAGAGAACGTTAAGCGAGGAGGTACGTGACGCTTTATACTACATCAGCCGATGAGTAAAAGCCGCTAGGGTCATCGTCGAGGGACGCGTATTTTGTTGTTTTCCCTGGAACAGCTTTAGTAGTCATCAAGGGCCAAGTGCGAAGAACTGAGTGTTCTTCCGAATCTGCCGGCAGCAGCGCCCGCCGAACATCATTCCCTGTTCGATAAATACATTCATGCGCCTGACAGCTGAGCATTGGAAAATCCCTCTCTCGATCAACTTCCGGTCACTCCCTGATCCTGATTGCCAAGTTGACAGGGGCAAAAGCCACTGAGATGGCCGTTCCGTCTCTTATCGCCCCCCTCGTCTCACCCTCTGCATCGAGAGGGACCGGATTTATTATCCGCCCGGGACCCTCCCGACCCCCGGACTCTCTCTGACCCGCGCGGGTTTTGATTGGCCAGCCCCAATGTCTCACGATCACCCAGAGTCCCATACCTGGCCCTCAGATAAACCCTTGCTTGTCGGGATGGTTATCAACTCTACCGGAAGGCGCCCCCTTCTTACGCGCCGAATCGGCGCCTCGGCGGCGAGCTCGTATCTGCGCTTGCTCAGTCTGGACTTCTTTAGTGCTGGATTTGAAACAATGAATTCGGTACGAAAATACGAATCAGATGCGAAATTTGGGTGGGGCGGGCTAACCCAATGTATGCTTTCCCTGGGTACACCGTTTCCGGCCTTCTACGCGTTTGAATGCCGTTTCTAGGCGTCCGAGTAAAGAGCGAAAGGCTATCAATCACAGGGGTTCTTTCACCCACCCTCCTGTTCCAGTCAGAGACTTTGCGATTTATGAACTTATCTCTCGTCTTGGATAGGGAAGCTTCCTCGTCGCTTCAACTAGACTTATTTGATTGTCAGGGGGCTTGTACGTATGCATCTCAATGATCTCGTGGTTGAGTTTCCCTTACGACTTGACGGCGGGTATCTCTCTGTCGCAATGATATCTGCCCTCCCGAATCAGATTTCTCGTTCCTATCGGTCCTCAGACTAACGGTCTCCAGTCTACAGTGATGCTCCCAGTCATCTGACAATATCCCCGTGGACGTTACGCTTATGCCGATGAGTTTGTTTAGTCATTGATACAACCAGACATCACGGTTCATACACTTCCCCCCCACCCTGAGGAGGACAAATGTCACTCATGACCTGACATCAATAGATTGCCTGTACCCCGTTAGATTACACAACTATCTCACTTATTGCCACGACTTAATTGATGCGCCGACTGTGTAGACTCACTCCAATCGCCTCGCTCTCACGCTCTCCCGAACATTGGACGGATCTAGCTCGTCATGCCTGACAGTAATCAGCTGTGAGGGTATCGTGAACAAAGGGGAGGCAAAGGTGACACACCGTGGGATAACGTAGCGTAGGTTGTTGTGGTGAATTTCGGGGTACGATTGCTCAATGGAATCGTTGATGGCGATGTACGCGAGCTAAGGAGCAGTAGATAATCAATTGAAACTTTCACACATGTTGAAACACCCCCCAAACCTCGTATCCTTTCTTATTAAGGTGGAGGCCATCTAAAAGGTACGCGCTCAGAGCTTGCTCGTCTTTCCTAGCTGCGTCCCAGAGCAAAGTCCAGACGTCAGCGACGGCGACCCCCTCCTCCCGCGCCGTTTTGACCACAGCCTCAGCATACAGCTTTGTAAAGTCAAATTCTCGGTCGCATTTTCTTGGGGGGTCCCTGGATGCCAGTTCCGCGCTCCGCTGGTAGGTGTTAACCGGAGGAGGGGAGATTAGCAGTATGCGGCTTTTTGGCGAGTAATACTCTGATGAGGGTGACTTGACCATCGTTATCAAGTGTTTCAAGTTGGCAGTGAATTGAGCAAGAGGAACGTGCTGGCGCTCCGAGGGAAGGACAGAATCATTGGCCCCAAACCAAATGATCAGCAGGCGTACGGCGGGGACGTAAGGCTGTTCCTCCTTTTTGGCAAAGACCTGTAATCGTTGATCATTCAGTTCGCCGTTTCTGACACCCTGACAATAACAAAAAACCCTCCCGCCCAACTGACTTGTTCAAATACCGGAATCGCCCACTCCGTATTGTACCCGGACAACCCGCGATTTATCACGTCCAACTTGCGAGCGTACACAACTAAACGTTTTTCGGACCCGTGAGCTCCGCAAGTTCTCCACGGAGAGATGATCAATGGAAAACGGGGAGACCTACAGGAGAGACGAGCTCCGATTCCACTAAGGTCCCAACTACCTTGAGTGATCGAATCACCGAAGAGCATAATCGCGTCTAGGACGTTCGCAGTCATCTTATCAATCGCCGACGAGACCACTGGAGGTCACCGTGTTGGGAGGGCGAAATGGAGCCGAGAGATGTGATCGAGATCAAATCAGTAAACGGGCGCCAAACTGCTTTATTTCGACCTTTCACCATGGATGGTGGTCGCAGGGTGCCACTTCTGGTATCAAGCCAGAAAGCCTATGTATGGGATGTTGATGGTATGTAAGTGGCATAGGGATGTGGCTGGATACGCTAAACCTTGTCGAAGAACAGATATCGCGGCGATTCGAACAGAGTACAGGGTCTGCGGTACTCTACTCGGGACTTTACCACACCTGTCACAGCAGAACGTATTTCTTGGCGTCCCACTCGTTCTTCAACCAGAGGAGGCGGTGTTTCTGGTTGACAAAGGTAGTGAATTGTTACCCACATTTGGGTCCCCGAGATCTCATGAGGTTGAATAGGGTTCGCTGTCATGGTCGATGATCCGGCTGCGCACTCCTCGCCCGAGCTTGTCGCTTTGGAAAGGTGGAATTTGGAGCGAAAAGAGCTCATTCAAACGCAAATAGCCACCCTTGAAGCGAAGGACACTAGAGATCATTCCAAAGACAAGTCCACATCTGAGAAAGCTCAACGGAAGCGAGAGCAGCGGGAAGCGCGGCGAGCAGCCGCCGTCGCCAACAAGACTAACGCAGACACCGGTCTAGTCGTTGCCGAAGACCCGGTCCAAGCACCCCGACCACCCCAAACCGTTCCCACATATACTATCGTTGTACCTGGGACCTCGTCCACCTTTTCGTGGTACACGCCAGCACCGCACACCTACTCTACGATACAATCCGCAAAGGAGGCGGGAATATGGTCGTACCCATGTGATCTCGCTGAACGCGCAAAGTGTGCGGTTTTTCGGGACCTATGGGACAAGGGGTATTACATGGGTGGCGGTTTAAAGTTCGGTGGAGACTTTCTCGTTTATCCAGGTATGTCGATCAACAGGACAAACGTCTTTTCGACTAGGCTCTCACCCCTTTCAGGTGACCCGCTACGGTTTCATTCTCATTTTACGGCAACAGTGATTGAATCTCCTGAAAAGACTGTCATGCCCATGGAGATCGTGGCTCATGGGAGGCTTGGGACTGCCACGAAGAAAACGCATTTGTTCTGCACTTGGGATGAGACGGCGAATAAAGTGAACCATATATCTATCGAGTGGGCAGGTTTTGGCTAGGCATCCTGTGTTTTGCTGTAAATTGTACATCTACGTCTTTGTGCACACGATAAATTGCTTAGCGGTGCGAGCGTTGATCGATGTCCGCAACCTGGAGTCTAGAATCGGATAGTCCGTGCTGTCCAGTGGGTGACTGTCCGTAAAGTTACACCGTGTACATACGATCCTAGATGAATATCAAAGGACTTGTAAGGGAACTGTCAGGACCCCATCCGTCGCGTCGGGTCACGGGCAGCGCGAATCTCGGCTACTGGCACCCTTCTACGATGTTTAGAGATATATCTAGTCTTACGGATAGTCACCCAGTGTCTCCATTGAACCGTGGAAACGACAAAGGCCCCTTGTACACATATGTCTAATGCATGCCACCGCTATTATGAGCGCCACGGTCGAGCGGAGCGTTCTTGTTCTTGGCAACATCTTCAGTAGGTAGCGCGGGGGCTAGCGTATAACGAGTCATCCCCGTCGGTTGGCTCCTCCTCTTGTAGTAGCGGATATCGTAAACGCGTTCAGGATTTGCCGATATCGCGAAATGGTAATCGTAAGGCTTATTTTTCTCGTTATCGTTACCCAGACAGGGGCAAGGCCGCGTTCTTCCAAGCGGTGACGTGAATGATCCAATCTACTACCACCAATAAGTCCATTCTCATTCCAGATTATAGGCAAAAAGGTTTTAGGATCATGCCCGACCGTGATGGGGCCTGCTGCGCATCATTACCTGGACCCTGTAAACGCCACTCTAGAATGGATCCTTGGGGAGATTCCTTCCCAGTTGGTCTTGACAGAACCCACCGATGAGATCCGCCTCAGACTCGTCCGGCACATCCATCGGGAGTCTGTCGGCGATAGAGATCGCAGTACCACCGTGGAGTACCCTATTGAAGCTTCCTCTGGTGACACCTCTGCTAGGTCTCGAGACAAGCGTCCCGAATCCGGGTGGCGTCAAACAGGTATCTGGGGACGGGAACGCTCTCGATCAGCCTGCGCGGGCTTTCACGCCGACGACAGTGGATATGATTGGACTAGCTGCGCTCAACATCGAAAAAAGATTCAGCATCCAACTTTGTTGGGTATGTTATTGATCACGCCTAACTTACGTTGATGTGGCGTGGTTTGGGACGGGCCCTTCCAGAAGCTCCCCCACCCGAGGATTGCCGGGCCAACAGTGCTTCCTATCTATTTTCCATTCTCTTCGGCTCGCTTCATCTCCTCTTGATTCTCGAGCTGTAGAAATCCTGTGATGCGAAGATAACGACACGCGGTGGACCCTGGTGGACCCTGTTTGCCTCGCCGAAAACCCGACCCCAACAATTTCAGCAGAAGTCAATTTGATGAGCTTCTACAACTATTCTTCCCCCAAGCTCAGCACCTCCTCGACATCGCTACTACCTTCATCGAATATTTCCTGCTTCCCCTGCACATCTCGACAAAGCCGAGGAATGTACCGGGATCCGAGGTTTCCGTCCCCACTTCGTGGCGTTGGCGGTGCTCACCCTGGGCCCATTCGTACCCTGCCGCCCGCGGGTGGACGGCACCGTTGACCCAATGTGATGTTCTTGTGCTTCTCCGCATTATGCTCCGAAGCCCCTGTTTCACGTTATAACGGGTGAGGATGGCGTGATGTGTCCTGAGTTCACTGAGTTAACGTCAGAGTGAAGCAGCGTCATGGTTGCGCTGCTGCCCACAAAGACGGTCACAACCAATTTCTGTCGCCGTTGCGGGGTTAAATCATATTCGCCATTATACCATGTTGATTACAGATGGCTTCCGAGCGGGGCGGGACGCTAATTTTACTTCGCAGTGTCTTACATGACTCTATGGCACAAACCGTATCATGAAATTGCCGCAATCCCGACTGAATCAATCCAACTTCTTCCTCCCTAAATTCACTCTTCGGCGTCCAGCAGCGACCGGGGTTGGTGTGGGTTGGGTTGCCGTCCTGGCGTGGAGCTCGACGGGTTCTGTATCATCGCCTTCTTCGATGCTGTCAAATCCATCAGCAAGTCCGTATCCCCCACTCTTTCTCCCGAACTTTGGGCTAACACCATCGGATGGGCTGGTCGTTCGTTTGCCACCCGCTCCGACGCTTAGGGCGCGTACGATCAGATCGTTCATCAAGATGACCGGTCGGAAGATAGGCAGACGGAGCGGGATGAAGGGGGACGGGTGTCTAACTTCTGAAACGTCAGACGGAATGGGGTTGTATGGATCTGCAGGAAGTGGGCGAGATCTTGTGGCCATGATGATATACTGTCGAGCGCAGTTGTACGCTTAGACGATGTCATGATTCAGACGAGTGTAACAGTGCTCACGTAAGGATATACGAGCGCAAAGATCGCGGCATTCGTGAAGGCGTTCCCCCAGTTGCACAAGAACGCGGCTGGCATACCTGTGGCGGAGATGTTGAGTGGGAAGTATGGGTCAAAGTGGGAAAACATACCAAACCCAAGGTAGTACGCCCACCGTTCCTCAATATGCCTCACCCGACGAGGCAGCGAGAAGCCTCTTGCGATCCAGGCTCCCTCGAAACAATAATACCTGAAACGTTGACATTAGCAGCGCGTCAAATGAGAGCTCGTTCAGCGGACGCACGAATCGACCCAGCAGAAGAACGCAAAGCCCAGTACAGGTCCAAGCATAAACCGCGTCAATGGTATCGAGCCCAACACGACAGAAAGCAACGCGCAGGACAGTATCATCACCGCTCTGTATGCGCTGGTTGCGAGCGAGTTGAGCAATCCAGCATACCCGACCGGTTGTTGTTGAACAACCGCGCGGTTGCCGTGCTGGAGAATAAATGCACGTCGAGCAACGGTACTGCACCAGGCGGACTAGAAAAGGGAATCGTTGATATCAGCGCGGCGATCGTGAAAGAGAAAGTCGCAACTGACATTCAGGTAGAGTGAAGCTCCGACGATCGGTGCGAGCCACAACGCTTGATAAAACCACCCCAGATTCTTATGGATGAATCCCCTCTCCAACGTAGAATCGCTCCGACCTCCATGTCTCCGCGAGGCGAGGCCCACCAAAAACTCGAACACCCAGATGGAGATGAGCGAGACTCCATTCAACAGTCCGGATTTCAAGACGTTCCCCTGAATTTCCGCATCACTTCCTTTTGCATGTTTCGTTCAGCTCTCCAATCCCAAGGTATTCTCGGAAGAGGGAAGGAGCGAACGCCTCACCTTGTAATCAGCTTCGCCGCGTAATCCCACCGGAACGCGTCAATGAGCCCGGCCTTGGCCCAGTTCAGGTGGAGTAGTAGCGTTTCGGCCAGGGGAATGAAAACCGGATACGTTGCCCTCGAGGGAGCGAAAGAGTATGGAGACGATTCAATCATCGTGAACGTTCAGGAGCAGGCCGGTAGACTCGAGGCCTCACCGAGACCTGCCGTCTTCTAGAATGTCGTCACACGCGATTCGGGCGTGTCGGGCCACGTGTGATCGGATCAGTGCTTTGTTTGTTTCCAAGGGCTTTGCCAAACATACACATCCCGATCGTCGAACCCCCAGTCGATCGTAGATCGTGATTCACGATTCATAAGGTTACGATTCGTTGTACGCGTACAGTTAAGGAGAAATAGGGGAGATACGAATAAAAAGAGACAAAATCGATAGCACCTAGACTGTACCATGTACACTGGGAATAGGAAACAAGAAAAGCGAGCGGGAAAATGATGCTGACCGGGTCCAGAGGTCAACTGGGAATGTAAAACCAGGAATGCAGTGGGATGTGGGCGATGGCAGTCGAAAAAACGTGCCAAACTGCGCTCACTTACGAGCGGCAGTCTGTTCCAATCGTCAGTTAAGTCCCCAAACATACCGAGCAAGATGACAGACCTTTCGCTTGGTTGCAGGTGCCGGCTTAGAAGCTTGCTTAGAAGAAGGTTTGGCAGCGGTCTTCTTGGTCGCCCCCTTAGTGGCAGTGGTCTTGCTCTCAGGAGTCTTCTTCACCTTGGACGCAGGAGTTTTCGAGGCGGGCTTCTTCCCGGTGACCTCCTAGTTGTGACGTGAGAAAGATGGATATAAATACTACGACAACACTGGCGTACTTTCTTAGCGGTGTCTCGTCGAGAAGACGTAGTAGTCTTCTTGGTAGAGGTGGTCTTGGTGGTAGACTTTGAGGAGGGCTTCAACGCCTTCTTGGTAACTGGCTCTGCCTTGGACCTGGCCTTCGTGGTAGTTGCCTTCGCCTTCGTAGCTGTCTTCGCTGGCCTAGCAGTGACTTTGGGTTCCTTGACCTCTTTCTTCACGGCAGTTTTCTTCGTGTCTCTGGACTCCCTGGTGGTAGTGCCCTTCTTGGTGGTGGATTTCTTCGCGGTCGAGGATCTTGCGGACTTGGCAGTAGTGGTTGCGGGCCTAGACCTGGTGGTGGACTTTGCCGGGGTTTTCTTGGTGGTGGCAGGTTTAGATGCCCGTGCAGGCTTGTTCTGGCCGAGGCATTAGCTTTATTTGCAACGTCCCAGTTCGCTGCTTACCTCTTTGGTGTCAGTATCGTTATTCTTAGCAGCCTTTGGGGGAAGCTTAACGCGTCCAGAGAGACCTGTACAGGGAGGATAAGAAGATATCCAATGTATACGGTAGCTGACGTACCCTTGGGGAGGTAGAAGGTCCCTTTGTCGGCTCCGTTGGAAATTGCCTTGTTAAGTTGGGTGACCTGCGCAGGCCCCAATTCCAAATTGTAATTGGCCTCTACGAATCTGCGGACCATATTTGTCAGGTAAATGAAGGAGGGGACGTGTTCGGGGTGTTCAAATAACGTACTTCTTGATTTGGGGCCTGGAAACGCCAATTCGCGCGTCATCGCGATTGGCTGCAATGCACTCCTGAAAACAGGTCGAAATATGTGAATTTTACCGCGCTTAGACAGCAAGGGGTGGGGAATCGCGTGAATGGGGGGTTATCGAAGGGATGAGGACGGGTGATGGCTCAGTGTGCACGGTCCACCACGATCCATCCAACTTGTCCCGCTTTGGAAATTGCGTACGGAATGTCGCAGTGCAGGGCAAATGACGAGAGAGGATGCGTGGTATGGCCCCGGCGGATATATAGGAGGAGAATCGGCCATGTATCTCACCTTAATCATCTCAACCCACGGAGGATGAGTGGGGATTTTGGCGGGGGCAGACTTGGACGTAGCTTTGGGAGCCATTTCTTGGGAGATTTACAGTCGTATAGGTAGGATGTTCGATGTGGATCAGAGGGGTCGAGGGAACTCAAGACAGGCAAGTGAAGTCGCGGGTAACGGGGCGCGGCGGATGGTGGGAGGGTTGAAGAGAGAAGATGGGAGTGTGTGAAATTCCGTGAGGACCGTGTCTGCAATAAACAAGACCACGTGACTCTCCATTATCGGCGCAGGCTACAAAAGACTTTGGCGAGCGAAATAAATCTTGAAAATATTTGCAGGTCATCCAGGATGTAGGTGAGGTGGAAGGTTGCTTTTTGAGTCCCTACATTCATCGGGGTGAGTGACTCCTGGGGAGATAGGTGTCGAAGACCGCCTGAGCGTTTGCAGCTGTTCGGGTCTCACGGCCTGCGCAAGATAATCGCATGTCTAAAAAATACCAACCCTGGAAAGTAGGGTCGTCCCATTAGCCACAAATGTGTCGCCAGTTGTTGCAGAGTGCCGTGGGTGAAAACTGGGATGAGGCGATGCGCAGAAGATGATTGGCAGAGGAGTGACAATGAGCCTGGTGGTGTCACCTCCGTTACGCTTGTTACGCCCGATCGCGTTCTCCCATTCTCAAGTCCCCCGTGAGCCTGCATGTCCGGAATCACCCCTCAACTTCAGGCCGCAGCTCGTTCTGCGTACAGGAATCTCTACAGGGCATCCGCCTCGACTTTTGCTGGTGAGTAGCTAAGGGATGACACCGGAACTCCGCCACTGAACCAACACGCTGGCGTGCAGGTGACGATGAGATCCTCTTGGGTCGGTTTCAGATCCTATCGCTTGTCATTTGTTGTCCTGAACGCACTTACCAGCATTCCGCCAAAAGATGCGCGCGGATGCCCTTCAGCACAAGGGCCAGATGAATCCCACGACCTATGAGGAATCCGTAAAGTTGGGGAACCAAGTTGCGACCGTCCTTCGTAGAAACTTTGTCCAGGCACAACGTGTCGCTTCCGACGCGGATGAGAGATGGAGTGGGTACTGTCTACTTTTTGTCTTGCCTCGCCTGATCTTTTCTCGAGAAATCCGGATCACTGAACACACCGAACTTGGAAGTAATGACTCCATCAAGAATCCCCCTCTGATGCCAACTCGCGGGAAGGGCAGACGGGTTAAGTGCGTAAAACCCCCTCCCCTTGTTCCACTTCTTGACACTTATCTGAACAGGTGCTGTTCTGAATGACTTCCCAGTTGCGAACCCAGTCCCGAGCCCGGTCTAGAACATATAATACCTCCCCCTAATCCTATTCGAAAACTTAACTATTCCCAACTCAAACGCGCCCATGCAAACCGTGTGACACCAGAGCTGAAGGAGTCAGATCTTGAAGAGTCCTTCGTTCGAGGCAGGTTAATACACGAGTGTCATTTCACTGTCTCACCGCCAGGATCGTAGGGAGCGGCCCTGGCGGACAATCAATAAACAAGACCAATAATAACGTTCAACTCTTGCATAAACCCACAGGCATTCAGGTGAAATGTCAAGAAACACGGTCATTACAGCAGAACAGGAAGAATGCCCGAAAGATTCTTCTTGAGAAGGTCTGTACACTTCACAAGATCCTATGTTGCAACACGGCCCAACTCATCGACCGCGGCAGCTTGATCATCTTTTCAATCCCGGTTTATCGAAAGAAGACCTTAAGCGGGCCCGCGAGCGTGAAAGAGATCGAAGAAGGAGAAAGAAAGCGAGGAAGGCGGCCGCCTCCAAGGCAGATGAGGATGAACCAACGGAATGATCTATTTTACCGCCTTACCTACAATTCTCATCGCCCTATCTCCCAGTCTGTCTCCTAGGAAAATGGATTTCACCTATCTCTCGCGGTTATCCCTCGCGACGTGCGAGCCTTCAGCCGTGATCGGGAACCTCGATAATTTGTGTGATGGCCGTGTGGCTGCAGCCACATGTCCATGCCGCAGAGATACACCTTTCAACGCCATGAAAGCACCGTGCAGCCGGCGACTACTCCCTGGTTGGACGGTATTTAAATCCAGAGGGATCGGGACATGAATGCTGCCCTTTCAGGTCCCACTCTGTTCAACCCCCCCCCCGACCCACACCTCAACTGCCAAAGACCCCAATCAACTCAATCGACTTCCACTCTTTTTCCATTCCTGCTCATAATTGGCCACACTCTTTCTGCCTTTTTGTTCCCTTTTTTACTTGATAAACACTTCACAGACTACTATGCACCCCGCAGAATTCTGCGAACACTATATGATTGCTTCCCTCTGTGAGTTAACCGAGACCCTAAGAGATGGGTGATACTAATGGTGAACCGACAGTTCTTATGTTTGTTCTCAACTCCACCCTTGCGCTATTACTTGGAATCCCGTACAACAAACAAAAACGCAAAATAATTCTTGACCCCGACCAGCTGATCCTTGGTCAAGGGGAAATCGTTCAAATCATAACGTCCTCCGTGATAGTGGTGACCGTATTTTATCTGTGAGTTTGAGTTGTCAGGAAATTTCGTCCGCCGTACTTCATCTGATACCGAACCATGTAGGTTCCTTTGCGGAACTAGAGTCATCACATGTTACCGCTCCAGAGTTCCAAAGGTTAACGCCTTCGTCGCGATTGTGGCGCTGAGTATGTTGGGGGCATGCTACCTTACTGCCTGTGGTGGGGAAAACTGCGAAACCGATGGCTTTCGTAATCCAAAGTGTTATCGTCGACCAGATGTAGACCTTTCACTGACCTGGTTCTCAACGGCAGTCGGTGAGTGAGGACCTCTTCCGGATGTTATATCGATATGCTCACGCGCCTTTAGCTCTCACCGGCGTTGTTGCGTCTTTCGTCCTCCACCTGTACGATGTTGAGGCACAGCCACGGCCTCGACCAGATAATGACGGGCAACAGACTGCGAGGCAGGATTCTCTGGAACTGGTAAAGACGCAGGGATCCTCTAACGAAAATGATTGTGGCGAGCCCCAGGAAGAGGCGCTAGTTTATTGCCCACCCCCACCGTACGAACCGTCCGCCACTCTACTCTCTTCTTATATACTGCCCTCTATTCCTCTGCGGAAGAGAGAGATGAACAAGCTTGGTCTGACTGTGATCGCCAACATCCCAATGGACTCTCCATTCGAGTTTCGTTCACTCGGAACCGAACCGAGGAAGCGTTGGAGAGGTAGGGGGCGAGATGTTTGGGAGAAAAAAACATTAGGGGCTTCTATTGAGGCCGAGCGCAAGTGAAGGACTGCTCCCATTCCAACAGGTGAATGCCCTGCTGGGATCGGAATAGCAGACGTAGATATCCTACCTTTTCCTCTTCACGCCAATACGTTGTTTTACTGTAACCATGATAGAGATCTGTTGCAGAGTGACTTCCTCCCCATCGGCTCGCCTTCCGGTGATTTCCAATGGGGCAGGGTTCTGTGAGCGATCGACATCAACTTGAGTTACGACCATACCGTACCGATACCAACAAAGTTCTGCGGTCACCTGGCACTTCCTTGAAATATCTATACTACGCCACTCAAGGGATCCGTAATCTGGTGACCTGGGATTCTGGGATCAGCCATGAACAACTGACCTTGGCGCTATCTCGACTGTGCCCCCGTTTCTTTCTTCCTAGCTCCTCCTGCCCATGTCACCAGAGCACGGCCTTAGGATAAACCATCCTGCTCGTTCCGCACGGCGCCGGTTCGGCAGGATGGTTGCTCGCCTACGTGGCGGAACGTATATGGGTTCTGTTGCCGCTACTTGGTCACAAAACGTGGGAGTTCGCTGGCCGACAAAACGCGTGCCATGGCAAATGACGCAAAAATACCCTTGGAGGAGGCCAGCATGGCCACCGTTTTTGTGTATTTGACACCAACAATGCGGGTGGCCCCCAGTCCTTTCGAGCCAGGTAAAACGTACAGTTAAAAACGGAGGGGTACCAAGTTATTCACGACAGTGCCCCTACCCTCCCACTCATTCCAAACCCTCGCTCAGCTGCTCAGTTTGTCTCTCGTTCCAACTTCCATTCAACATTGCACCTTCCTTTACATTTATTTCCCTTTCCGATATCCCGGTTTTGAACGCCACCGTGATGGACTTTCTCAAGATCGCTTTTTTCCTCTGGACTGGTCGGTTCCTTCTCCGGATATTAACCACGACCGACGTTGACCCGTTTTTAGCCTGTATATTCGCGTCCCAAGCAGTCATCGTCTTTGTTAGCATATATTACGGAGGTACGAAAGACTTGTGCAGCTGCAACCGGACAAGGCACTCACGTGGAATCCACGTAGATATATCTGGGTGGGTGTACATCGTAGCTTGCGTGTCATCAGCAATAACTTTCATCCTTTGGTACGATTTCCCTGTGCGTATTTTGCCTCATGTCTGAAGGGTTTCATAGCTTCGCTGCCAAATTGTTGGATCTTTCCTGGTCATTCGAATGGGGGGTTTGCTTTCCTCTCGTTGGTATCTACTCCCTGGAGGTCTACGCTACCGCTTGCTTCATTTCCTGGGAGCCGGAGGAGTTAATGGGTTACCTAACGATCTGTCTCGCTCTTACGCTCTTTACTTTGTCACTCAGTAAGCGACTGATCTTCCACGGACTGTTTTGCCGTTGCTGATCGAGGTCGGCTGCGTAGCTTTGCTGGGGTTAGTGGTATACTGCAGCTGCAAGACTATGAGGATTCGGTGGTGCCAGCGACCAGGACAACCCACTAGGAATATTCAGTCCCAGGTGTTGTATCCTACGCTCACTGTCACAAATGACGACCACGACCACCTCAGTCTTCCCCGCCCCTACGCCGCCTGTTTCATACCCCAATCATCGATTCTCCTTCAGTCCTTCGACCAGGTACATGGGTCCCCTATCATCCACGCCCCGCCCCCAGCGCGCACTCAGACCGACGACCGGTCTAGCAGGAACAGGCTGAATCTCACGATCCGTACAGACGTGGCCGTTTCGCGCGCTGCCTATCTGATCCTCAGTCCATTGGGGGCTCCACCACCAGAAATCGGATCACTGGAAAGGGGAATAGATACTGAAATGAAATCTCTCGGAGGATGCATCAAGGGTGAGGCTGACAGAAGGTTTGTAGCAGAGTCATCTCCGAAGAAACATGTCCGAATTGGAAGGGGCCGTGATTTGGCCTAATAGATATCTTACGTTCAATAGTTGTCCTACGCCATGGGATTTGTCTATTTCCCCGCGCTCTCTCTATGCCCGCAGACAGTTGCACCTACTTTACCCTCTTGTAACCATAATAAAACCTTATCGCGTTGACGGGAGTGATTGGGTTTCTCCTATAGGGTCCGGCTCGTCGGGTCATTCCCATACCGATCATCCGGGTCTGATTTGGGCGCGCCCGGTCAACGAACTTAGGAGCTGTTATCCCGCCCACCGCTCGAGAGCACTCTTCAAGGAGGGAACCTCTACCTACAGTTGCATATGGCAGCGAAAACGGTCCGTCGTCAGCCTACCTGTTCGAATGTAGTGAAGCGCTGGCTTACGATTGTGCAGATCGAAGCGATGGATAGTATTGGGCCGGTGGAGCTTTCAACACCAAGTTATGAGTACTGGGTGATTGGAATTCGCTTTTGAGGGGCGGTGCACACAATTCTGAAGTACTTTGCAGGAACGGTGTCGCGCAACTAGCCGACAGTCTACAACAGAATGGATTAAGGTGGGTTTTATCTGAGTTGCCGCAGTTGCGTGTCACTCATACTAGCCCGCAGGCCAACATCAATGAAAAACCCACCCCTTCCGACGGCTGGTCTGCGTGTGCAAAAACCGTTCAAAAACACGACGAGAATATCGTGAAGAACTGGAAGGAGGAAATTGATACCCTCCTGGTGTTCGTGCGTGTCACTGATGTTTGCGTTCCTGATGTGATCTGACTGGTGAACAGGCCGGTTTGTTCTCCGCAATTGTCACCGCCTTCATCATCGAATCCTATAAATGGCTCTCAGCAAACCCAGCAGACACAACCGTCATGTTACTGCAGGAAATCTCTACAAAACTGAACGGATATACCCCAACCAAGAGGCTCGAGGAACCCCTTTCCCTGGCCGCCGGTGTCGGATCGTTTTCTATCTCCTTCTCGGCCATAGTAATCAACTCCCTCTGGTTCGTCAGTCTCGTAGTCGCCTTGTCGTCCGCATTCATGGGTATCCTCGTCAAACAATGGTTACGCGAATATATGCGACCCGTCTCCGCCACTCCCATCGACGCACTCTCCCTCAGACAAGCACGCTACCAGGCGATGAAGGACTGGGGCGTGGTCGAGATTATCTCGTTCATTCCCCTCTTGCTTCAGCTCTCATTGGTCCTCTTTTTGGTCGGTCTGCTCTACCTCCTGTGGACGCTCCACCACGTGGTAGCAGGCATTTTGACCGTGGTCATCGCCATCTTATTCATATTCTACATCTCTACCACTGTGCTCCCCGCTTTCCAGCAATCCTCGTGCCCGTACAAATCCCCTCAATCATGGCTTTTCCTCCGCACCACATGGTCGATCAATAAGATGATCTTTGGAGTGGCCGGCATGAGGTTTAGGAGCTGGCAGGATCGGGACATCCGGCCACTCCGACGGGCATCCCTCACGAAACGTACCATGGATGCTTTATTATGGATCGACAAGGTAGTTTGGGATATGGAGGTCCTCAACTCAATCGGCCTCTGCCTGGCAGACTTGCGAACTGGATTCTCCGACCCGGCCGTGCAGTTTGTTCATCGGATTATGGCCTACCGCGTGGGCATCCCGGTCGAGACCCTCAAAGACACCATCCTACACCCCACCCCACATTTAAATATGTCGGCTGATCACCCATTGGTCGTATTTCGGCTGAGGATCGACAAGCTCCGAGGGGAGAGGTTGCGCCGCATTTTGATGGACAGTCTTCTCTGGCAGTGGTCAATTGGGTCAGAGTTAATACATACCACCCCGGTTCTGTCCAAGATATTGGACATCCTCGCCACGATAAATGTCCTTCCCGAGTTCCAAGATTCCTTTTCCACGAACGACGATCTCCCGAAGAGAACGATTATCTGCCTTCTCCGTTTGCTCGAGCAAGATCTGTCGGCCAATCCCCTGTCTTCTCAGGTCCAAAACAAGGCGCTGGACGTGCTCACGTATCTTTCATATAGGACACCGCCGATGTCCTTGCAAGAAGGTGACATTACCCATTGTTCGCCTCCGGTCAATCTTAACAAAATCGTTATGACAGTCTTGCTGGATATGATAACTGCAGCTCGCGGATCATATACCAGAGGGCCCGTATTCCTCGGGATATCTACAACATTGATAAGGATCTTAGCGCGCTGGGAGATAACCTCATTCGACAAGCCGGAAACGCACCGAGAATTCACTCTTCTGGTCAAGGACATGAGGAGGTATTTCGAGTGGTGCATCGACCAGAACATTCCTTTCGGCTACAACACGGTGGACCGGTGGATAAAACGAATGGAGATGGTGATTAGCAGGTTTGCGTTGACGTACGAGGATAAGCAAGAACTCAAGGCGATCATAACCGCACTGGAGAAAGGAAATGTGTTGGGTTTGACAACGAGGTGATGGCAGGCCGCGCAGCCTCCACTCCAATTTTACAGTGCGATCTTGGCTCTAGCATTCTTGCCTGACTCACAGGTAGCCAAGGGCCCCACAAAGGATTGTCGAGGGGAGAGAGATCTCGCTCAGATACAGGAAGATTCGGCTGTAGGTATTGTTCTCTCATCCCTTATGCCGGGTCTTGTTTAGATGACCGTATCGCCGTGTTATTACTGACCGGTGTCGGTGATTCGGCAACTTAGCCCGGTTTGGAAGTCTGTAAAAACAACGCCACTGCGAGGAAAATTCACACAGCAGAACAGAGAATGACGCTTGGCCGTGTCGGACGTTATAAGCGAGATGTTGTGCACGAAAACAGCGGAATCAGTTGCTGGTGGCTTTTCGTAGCCTAGCGTACGGGCAGTCACGTTGTCACCGCGGCAGAGAACCCCAAATGTGGGGCGGACCTCCCAAAGATATAATAATTTGGCCGAGTATTTTTCTTGTCAACGCGTACTTGGGCGGTTTTGTCTGATATCGATTTAGACTTTGTTCGGTCCAAACAATACGCGTAACTCGGGATTAACCACCACGAGGCTATCAAAGGAAATTACCGTTCCATCTTTCGCTTCCGACTTCGTTTCGGTTTCATCGATGCATCGATAGCGTCTGCGGCTGCTGGAGAAAATTAGAGCGAGCCTATACCTGGATTATCGATATGCTTGCTCGGAACCAACACGGAGGCGGGGTCGACCTCCTCTCCATCGTGATCACCCAATCACGTACCCCCCCTTGTCTTCAACATCCGACAGAGAGATCCGGTGCCGATCTCTCTGTCTGGTGTGCGATTCTCGATTACCACTCACACGGCCCCCTCACTTGGTCCGATTGACACCGTTTTGTTGCACCCGCGCCTCCCGAGTGCCAACGGCACGTCAACCCCACACACTGGAAGCACCTCCGCGAATTTGTAAATATTCGACATTCGCTTTTATTGTCAAACCACTCCGCCCCTGCCGTGAACCTTAATCCGATGACAATATAATCTCGATTTTCGTACTGATTTAAAGGACTCCTGTTTCGGTCCTGATCTCTCAACTGCTCCTCTATCCCTCTCCCCTGCAATCGCTGAACACCGGGCATAGCTGGAAACACACGCAGTATCCTGGATATTATTCTGGCTCTGCGCTTAATTCGCGCATCTCTCTCCATTCCTTATCCGTTCTCGCCCCACCCCGTACATCGATGCACAGATCCCGTCTGGTCTCGCAACACGGGCAGTTCCACGCCAGAGCTCCCATTCTCGCTCCTGGTGGCCCTGGGACTGCGATTACCACCGTCGCCACTTTGCATTTTAATGTCGTCGGGCGGGTGTGCATCGGTTTCATCGCGGGGAGGGTGCCACTCCCTACGACAGTCAGGCGCCTCTCTCAAGCATCGAACGAGTGGGAACTCCAGGCGAACATGCCATCGATTGAAGAGCTGGGTCTGGCGGAAAACGAGCTCACCGCTCCTATCTCGGTCCAGGTTCATTTCCGTGAAGAATTCCTCGACACCCTGTACTGTGGTGATTTTCATTATACCCGTCAAGGTACAGTTCAGCGCTTACAACGAGGGTCGTTGATTCTGACGCTAGAGCTTTGAAGACCAGCCGAGCTCTCACACGGAGGTGGACCCCGTTGACCCCAACTTCTCCCCTTCTGATGCGAATGCCAAACCGGAGTCCCCTCGTGTCAAACGGACCGTCTCTGGGTCTTCACACAGCCGCCGCCGTGCAAGGAAACTTCACACTCAAGGGATGATACGCCGTAATTCATACACCCTACTTCGGGTCCCTAGATCCCCCAGCCACTCCGAGCCGGAGGGGTCCCCCTTGAATTTGGAGTTTACCGGCGCCATACAAACCGCGTGCGAGAACTGGACCGACGAAGAACTAGAGGTCGGACGGCGACTTGCCAAGTTTGCCACAGTTCGGGAGGGCAGCCACTTCATTCTATCTTGCGAGCTCATTCATCAGGAAGCATACAACCCCGAAGACGTCGTTATCTCCTGCATCTACTACAAGCGCACCGAAGAGTACTACGTGACCTCCGTCGACATTCTCTACCTATTCGAGAACGTCGCGGACGAGGCCCTCGGCACTTCGGAGAAGACGAGACTGCGGAGGAACATTCAGTCTTTCCTTCCAACCCGAGTTGAGAAGGCTGATCGGGAGTATGGGGAACTTTATACCCAGATAATGAAGTTCGCGCCGCCTAAACCACGGACGATTGAGAAGAAGATCAAGGTATTTCGGTGGGTTCTGCTCAAAGATATTTTGAGTAAGATCGCTTCGAAATATGTGGGTCCTTTGCGCTTATCTAGGTCCTCGTGACGCCACAGACTGATGCGTTCGAACTTCTAGCACATCTTACCTTCTGGTTTGACCAGCCGACCACAGTCGCCGCCACTATTCCGTTCGCCCTCACCCCCGGACGTCATCACCAGGTCGACGAGTCTGTCCTCTGATCTGGACCCTCAGGAAGGTGCTTCCTCCGATGTCCTGGTCTCCAAGACCACTCCTCCCTACACGGACCACTTGCTGCAGACGCATGCGGTTGCCCCGGTCCTATCCCCCTATTCCGTGTCGCCTTCCCCGACTTCATATTCGCCCCCATACGACGCGCCAAGGTACACGTTTTTCGATTCCTACGGGCACGGTCTTGAGACGGCCTCCTATCCCCCTACCCCCGTCGACGCTAACTATCCGCCGGCCAACTACGGATACCATCCATACACGGCGCCGTTCTAATTTAATCATGCTCCCGCGATCTCATCTGGTCGTTCCGTTCGCCCTCTCGAATATTGTTCTCGTCCGATCGCTCCGCCCTTTCTCCCACAAGGTACTCCCCCCCCACTTGATTTGTCGATGCTCTCTTGTGTAGTGTGATCTCGCTTAGCTATCTGCTCGCCGCCCCTAGCCCGACCGCGCGCTGTGTTCCACTCTATTTCGTTCGAGCTGTCTTTTCTCCGTTCCTGTCGTCCATCATATGCACACCTTATATATGTCTGATGTTCGAACCTTCCCTTCCGCACATAGACTAACCTTGTAATCGTACCGTACGACCTTCCTTGTACATAGCATTATGCCCAAGTTGCCGCCTATAATGATATCAATCATCTGTTATCTGATGAAACCCCTGTCTCGTCGGATACTTTAACATTACGTCTTTCGTCGTAGCGTTCCCATTGTTCTCCATTCCTAACGCGGGTTTTGAATTCATGTGACAAACGATGACCAACAGCTTGGTGAATGGAGAGAATGGAAGATCCTTTTCGCGAGTGTCGATAAAGATGATCGCCCCAGGTGTAAACAGTGGTGATTATAGGAAGAGTACAGTAGCTACGTAGGTGCATGTTTACTATTAAACCTTTAAGGGGAGTGGTGATATTGACGGATGGGGTCCTACAAGCGTGCATGCATTACGCCCCAACCCCTCGAGGTTGTCCGGCATGGAGTTCTGCTATAGCTTGCACACGATTCAGCACCAGGTCCGCCCGTTCCTCATTCACACGAGAGAGCCATCCCTTGAGACTACTAAGCATGTCCTCTCGAGACAACTCTGATGTTACGCTGGGCAAGGGAGTTAGCACAGGTTTGAGAAGAGATAGCGATCGTAACGTACAATCCCCTCTCATCAAGGGCTTCCTGAAGTTCGGGAAGGGTGAGTCGTTGACCCAAACCTTCTTGCTCTAGAAGAGCGTCATCTTGACTGATCCGCCGTAGGTGGCGTGTCAATCTGTATCGCCGAAGAGGAGGGGGGCCAAAGGTCGATAGATTAAGGACACTGTGTGGGATTGAGCTGGAGCATGAAGAGCCACCGTCCAAGAAGCTTACCCGCACACGGCCAACAGCTCCGTCCGAGACAAAGATATTAGTGATGAAGGGACTTGCGGGGATGCACGTTCGGCGATCTTCTGAAAGTCCTCCTTCATGGAAGCAGCATAAACGGCAACGCTCTGCCTTCGCTTGGACAGGACTCGTTCACGCTGAGACGGGAGAATACATGTCGAAGGCAACATGAACGGAGCGTAAAGAACCAGTAGGGGTATGAGTTCTTCGAGGGTGACCAATACCAAGACGAACGGAACCAATCTGTCGGCGAGGTAAGTCAAGGTCCGAGTCCAATAAAGGGGATCGAACGCACTTGCGGATGTCAGCACGGTAGGTCGCGATGAACCGGGTCTCCCATCGAGAAAGCGGCTCCCCGCCCGCCTTGACTCTGGCGGATATCTCATCGACTTGTTTTCGGTGGGTGTTGACGAGCTTCAAGCCCCTGAGATAGAATTTCTAGAAAACGGGGTTGAGCATCAGGGTATCGAGTGATCGGTTCGCTGGAACATACGAAGTATTCCTTGGCCTGATGCCACAACTTCCCTATCTTCGAAGCATCCGCAGGAGGCGGCGCGAGAATACCGTGTCTTGAGGCTTCTCCATAGTCTAACCTCGCCGATTCGACGATACCGGGTTGTGGAGCAGGGTCGCCAACGTTCTTCACATCCTTTTCGGCATCCGCAGGACTAGGAGTCGCTACGGCAGAAGTCGCAGTCTGGTTCGCAGATGAAGGTTTCACGGGTCCTGGACGAAGCTCAATCTTCTGTTTCCGCGGTGGCACAGAGGGTAACGGGGCCAGGTCCGGACTGGTTGATTTCGGCGTAGGATGGGTGGCAGGAGTTGTTAAAAGTCGATATGGGTGGACTGATATCGGCGCGTAGCGCAATCTTGGGGAGTTTCGAGGGGTCACTAACAAGTGTTGTCGAGCTATGGATCTGTCAAGCGGATGGGTTAACTTCCACGCGACTAGGGAGACAAAACCGCGTGCAGACCTTCGCGCGATTCCATGGGCGTTCAAGGAGCGAATCATACGCAAAGGGTAGACACTGTTGGAGGAAGTGGTGGTTTGAGGAAGGACGGTAGCTCTTGGCCAACGTTATGTATGTTCTGCGGGCTGACGATGGCCTTCGGCAGTGGGCCCGACTTTTCCCACGCTTGCAGCCTCCCCTCAGACCGCCCTCGACTGAGAGTCGGAATCAGAGGGCGCAGATGCCTTGAGGCCCTGCGCCATACTTTCCGCGAACCTATACTTTAGCCGTGCCGTTAGGTTGAGCTTTCTCACTCCACAGACGCCGTATAACTAATCATGTACATGGAGCATTCCGACAAAAAGAAATGTGTACATCATCCTCCATTGGGTTCCTTGTTCTCTGACGGATCTAGGTTGTTCCCCGGGGATTCCAGAAGGATCAGCACCAACCTGTCGAGTTACAGACTCCGCTTCTCCTTGTCATTTTGCGTCGGGGATGGCCTTGTATTCGATTGGTTGCCACGTTACTGCACTTCCGCACTTAGTGTCGGTGTGAGAACAAGGTCCGTATGGGTGGACAGGATCTGTCCTCGAGCTCGGCGCTCGTGGAGTGATGGACATGTGGCCACCATCCACCAGAGTTCCCACCCCAAAGGGGGAGATCTGTTATGGGACGCTGCCAGCGCCATCAGCCCCGTTGGGTGGCGCGAAGCCAATCCTTTCGTGCGAATCTTTGCCCGGGATAAGCGGTGCCATGATTCTTCCGCTTCCCGACTAGCAACCGATGACGGGAAACGCGTCTGCGGTGGCTCCTCGGCGTGGTCAGCTGAGGGCACGCGAGACCAGGCGAAACCGGGGGCTCCCAGACACTCCGCCGTAAGTGCACGAGAGCGTTCTGCGTGCTTCTCCCCCGTATATTCTCCCTGTCCCTACATAGAAATGTACCCACAATCGATCCACCAAAGTTTATTCCGTCGCTGATGTAGCTGATCAGGCCTATCAGGGACCGGATGAATTAGCATGAGTGACGGTAGCTGCTCTGTTCTCCTCCCATCCGCTCTCTCTGGCGATGTACTCGTCCTGAACCCACTGGAACGCTCCCTCGAACTGCAAATTCGATTTCTTTCATCTCACCCTGGCCACTGATCAATCGCTCCTCCTCCTCCGCCACTCCGACCCGGTCCCGTCGCTCTACCGTTCATCATACCCGAAACACCATGACGGACTCAACCGTCAGCGGGAAGAAAGGTGTTTGGGAACCACTCCCACTCATCGTCTATGGCTACGCAGTCCACCCGCTTTCTCAATCCCGCCGCGACACTCACTACTCGAATCGGACACGAATATCTGCCTTCACCGACGTTTCTGCAACGACGGATGACCCCCTAGTTCATCGGGATATTGTTTCCTTGGAGGTTGGTGATGAGATCTATGCATTCGAGAAGTATACGCCAAGGGGTAAAGAGGTGGAGGGGATATGGTATCGAGGGTACGCGCGCCCGCTCGGTGGACTAAAATCTCGTACTCATATTTCCTAGTTACGTTGTCTGCACATCTCGGAGGCCTCCAATAAACTGGTCAGCCGACCCGTCAACCTCAAAAGCGGCCACCAAAACCGAAGAACTACAGCAAGTTTTTATTGGAATATTTCCCGCCTCTCACATCTACGTCCGAGACGAATTGGCCGACCCACAAGGACGACTTGCAGAAGTCGCAACGCGCCTCAACGGTAGTTCGTCTATTTCCGGCGTCCAATCACCCCCCCATGACCCACTCGCCAAGGAGGAGGATCCAGAGGTATGGTCTATGGCTCGTAAATCCTTCAAGGTCGGCCCTCGCCCGGACCAGGCGAACACTTCTCGGGGTGCCCTTCCAGTATATCCCACAAGTCTCAGGTCTGCCTCCCCCACCGAATCTCAGATGACGAAACCCCTGCCGCCGAGATTCTCCCTCAAGTCTGGAGATGACACTGCATCTGGCGCCGTTCAGCCGATCATAGATGAGATCGCCTCTGCGTTGCGAGAATGGCATGCCCTCATGTTCCACTACCTCGCTTGCCGTGATTACAAACTTTTTCATCTTGTACGCGAGCACATCGAAGCGCTTCATTTCGGCAGACGTCAATTACTAGTGCAAACACTTAGCTCAGAGGAAACGACTAGCCTCCGAAGAGAATGTGTTGTGCGATTGGTTGGAGGGAATATCATGCAAGGTTTGGATGTTATCGTGCGACACCCAACCTGGGGGGCTCTGGTTACGGTGGATGTCGAAGGCGAGGTAGATCCCAGGAGCTGGGTCAGTCCTGTACGCATGTACGCAATGCAGGCCGCTTTGGCGTATATGAACCCTCTTTCGTCTCCGAGTCTTTCAAAGGCCTCTCTAACGACGGCGTTCGACCTTCCTACCCCGTTCGGTTCCCTTCCCTCGCCCCTCACCCCAAATCCCTCCGATTCAACTCGATTAAGGGGTATCCCTCGTGGCCACGGCTCGTTCAGTGTACCCACCCCGACTCCCTCAGGAAAGGCTCGGTTCTATCATGTGTACCTCGATGTTCGCGCGTTCGTTGCGTCTCCTTGTTCACCCGGGGAGTTCGCGGAACTGTACTTCTCCCTGTACAACAAAGCCGACGGCAAATTCCTCACTGAAGAATTCTGCATACACCTAAACCATAACGGCGTGTTGGCGCGAGATCCCACGGCCCGCATCAAGACCTTATTCACCGACTTAGTGCAGTCGGACGTCCAGGACCCCATTTACCTCGTTTGTCGGATTGTCCGGAATGGTGCCATGAAGATGAGTTCAAGTGTCGGCTCAGACCATGGGAACGGACGACGTGGTTCGGATGCTTCGTTCCGAGATGTACCTGACCGCAACTCAGCCTCCTGGGATCCTTCGATGAGCTCCCTGGCGCTGACGATCAACGGAGGGAGAACCCCAACCGGCGAAACCAATACATACCGAAGGCCTTTTGGCTGCGCCGTCCTGGAACTCTACCAACTCGCACATATGGTCCAAGAAAATCTGGATATCTCGGCCACTCGAGAACACAGCATGCCAATCTACGCCCCCACCAATGAGACCATTTTCTCCGTACTTCACCAGGATATAATCGTGGGTAACAACAAAGAATACGAGAAGTCGCCGAGGTACGGTTGGTGCTCTGTTTGCATTTCATTCCCACTGACACTCAGTTATTAGGGCAGAAATGATAGCCGTATCGATCAAGGTTTTCCGCGGCCAGGCTGAAACGATCATACGAGAGAATTCCTCCCTGCTACAAGATGCATCCATCACCCTACGTCTCAGCTTCCCTGATGTGGTCTTCCCAGGCGACCTGAGGAACGAGATGTACATCAAACTATGGAGTGCGGATTTTTCTCCTTCCGGGAACAGCCAAGCACGTAGGAGCGTAGCAAACTTTGCCCGCGGAGCTGTCAGTAGTACACACGGCAACGTCCAGGTCACGATGGAGGTTCGCGATCAGGACGGTAAATCCGCCCCTCCCATCCTTTCTTCTGGAAGTGGAGAGCCTCCTACCACCCATTTTCACTCCATGGTCTTCCAACGGAACAACCAACCAACCTTCGGGGAGCTCGTCAAACTCTCCCTCCCATTGGGCGGCATCACAAAGTGGCACGTGTTCTTTACCTTCCGCAACCGTGGACGAGACAAGCAGCCCCGAGGAAGTAGCGACTCCCCCGATCGACCGTTCGCGTTTGCATTCGTACCCCTCTTCCCCGACGGGCGCGCGGCTCTCGAAGACGGCCCTCATACCCTCCTGCTTTACCGCGCCGATCGACTCAACCAGATTACGCCAGATATGTATCTAGGAGCACCGTCATGGGTCCCGCCTGGTCAGAAACCTGACCAAATCTTCATCCCTCCGGAACTACAGAGAATCGCCCCCGTCATGAGAGACTCCCTGACGATACGGAACTCCCTTTGCTCGACAAAGTACACACAGAATCCCGTGTTGTTGAGCCTGCTTTACTGGGAGCAAATAACTGATGAAGAAGAATTGACAACCGTCCTCAACAAGTTCACGTTTGTTGGCGAAGTAGAGATCGTCAAGTTCCTCGGAGATATTTTCAACTCGTTGTTCGGCATCATGGTCTCCGAACATAACCAATCTGGGGAGATTGACCTTCTCGTCTTCAACGCACTCGTGACAGTGCTGCGGATCGTCCAAGATCGAAGGTTCAATAACTTCCAACCGGTGCTGGACGTCTACATCGAGAATCACTTCAACTGCCCTCTTGCGTCCAGCCATATGATGCGCTCTATGAACCTCCTGTTGACCGACCCCACTTCCCTGGACACCGCATCCTCCCTCCGAGCTGCCTTGACGGTGTGGGATTATGTGTTCAAGTTCATCACTAGATCACGGGAGTTGCAGAAAGTCAAGGAACTTGGGATCGCTAGAGGAGTTACTGCCGAGCACTTGGAGTCCACCTTTAGGCGGGAGCTGCGTGCTCATCTCGGAGAGATTAACAGGATGCTGTCCACCACAACACCTGCTTCGATCATCGGGACCCAAACGATGGCCCTGCAGAACTTCACCTCCATCCTCCCAGAGCTCGGGAAGGTCTTCCCCGTCACAGAACTCGTCTCCCACGTTCGCACTTTCGCTAACGCAATCGTGATAGGCAAGGGGAAGATCGTTGTCTGGAAGTTGATCATGTTCCTCCAGGTCGTCAGGGGATTCTTGTTCGATACTTCCAACTCGCGTTCACTTCTGCTGGAGGCAGTCGTGATCTGGATCAAGCCCCACTTCGGCCGATTCGACGAGTATGTCCAGACAAACCCTGGTGACTCGGAGGCAACTAAGGACGCTGCGCGGATCAACTGGCTGGAAAATATCAGGTTGTGCGTGACTGTCATCGCTGTGATGTTGGACAAGCTCTGCACATCTCTTGTTCAGCCCACAGTCCTGGCGGACAAGAATCTACTAAGGAAGGAGCAGGACAACGTAGATTATTTGCTCTCGCTGCTCCCCAGGTTTGTAATAGCCACTGTACCTTGTCGGTCAAACGCTTATCCGTACATACAGGTTAGTCGAATCCTACCACGAGTATCAGAGTCCCGCTTCGCGAAGGGCGATGGAACAAGTACGATCAACGAGTACATTGCCATCAAACATCCCGGTAACATTCCCAGAATCCTACCCTTTCTCTCTCCTATCACACCTCCCCAAATGGTCATCCAATGGATCTTCGAGCGGCGATATCTCATCTATGTTCTACCCTGGGCTCGGCGAAACCGCCATGATTTTCCTGGTTCTTTTATCCGTGACGTCGAAGAAGCAACTACTGGACTTTCTCGAGTCAAGCTTCGAGATTGAGGGACGGGACAACTTCTCCAAGATGCTCATCTCAATATTCAGGGTCGCCTCGTCAATATTGGACAACGAAGCATTCCCCGGAAGTTGGCTCAACGTGAATATCCTCGCTCACAAGGTCTTGATCAGATTCTGGGATCCCGTCACGACGATCTTAGAGCGAGAGTTTATTCCTAGGCCTGACGGTGGTTTCGAGTTTGACAAGATTTTGTGGACGGAAGGGTTCCATATGCTGCTGAAATTATTATCTTCTGAACAACTCGTGATCGAGGACTTCAGCCCACAGGTAATTGCATTCTGTGTCGTGTGTTCGCTTTACTGGACATGTTATCTAGAAACGCCGTGCAGTCTGGCGCTTAGCCGGTGATATCCGAGGTGAAGGTGCTGCGATCCTGCTCCGGCTGTGGGATGCCTTGGGGTGGCCAGAGGACGTGTCGTCCAGCGGTGGAGGCATCCCCCGCTACGGGGTGTGTTTATCCATTCTACCCCCTGTTATTCATCCTAATTCCGCCCTCAGGGATACCAAGTCGCACTCAGCTCCCTCGTGGGACAAGTTGTAAACCTGTGCCTCAGCCACCATGACTTGCTCAGAAACAACGCTGTCCAGATCCTCTACAGCATGATCGTTTCCGAGCATCATGTTTCGCAACACTTCGACCACATCGAGAACGAGCTCGTCAGCAAGCTTGATCAGTTGTTCATGTCTGATAGTAAAGGGGATGACATCTCCCGCGCTTTCTTTATTGGGCACCTCCGACACTTGTTCGAAACTTCCTCAGTTGATGAGCAGCTGCGCGAAAATGTTGCGAACTTCTTGGATTCCGTCGATCTGTTCCTGGAGTTATTGCTCAGCGTCAGGGCACTTCCTGAAGGCGAGGAATTCTCTGATGACCGTGTCATTGCTACGGTAGGGTCTCTCTGGTTGCTTCAACAATCTCCGGCTGATGCGTTGCCTGCAGCTTCGTCTCATGAACTTCATACGGAGAATCGGCCGGGATGGAATGTACATCAAGTATGTTCATCAGCTAGTCAACGTGAGGACTTCGTCTCGTATTTTGATTCAGTATCTAAAACGACTCTTCAGATGCACCTCCAATCCACCAATTATGTCGAGGCGGCACTCACACTCAAACTCCACGCAGAAATGCACGAGTGGGACCTCACTTCGTTCGTCGAACCGATGGAAGATCTTGGGTTACCCCAGCAGTCGCAATTCCATCGAAAGGAGACGTTATATCTCCTCATTCTTGATTACTTGGGCAAGGGCAAAGCTTGGGAAAGCGCCATCGAGATCTGCAAGGAACTCGCATACCAACATGCGGAGATCACATTCAACTAGTAAGATTTGCCCCCATCCCCATCATATCTCTAGTGTGCTCATTCGTTCGAAGTGCTCGACTGGCCGAGATCCTCCGTCATCAAGCTACGCTTCTGGAACATATTGTGATGGACGAACGTTATTACGCCGAGTACTTCAGGGTCGCGTTCTACGGAAACTTCCCCGTGGCCCTCCGGAACAAACAATTCGTTGTATGTATTAAGATCTCTTCGGGTCTTTGGTTTGCTACTGTATCTGACCTGCTCACTAGTATCGCGGCTTTGAGTGGGAGAAACTCGGTGCATTCTGTGAACGGATGCTCAACAAACATCCCGGGGCACAGTTGCTCAGAACTGCAGGCGACGCTCCTGTTGATATCCGTTTCGGGACGGATCAGTACATTCAATGTACTTCCGTGGTACCCGAACCAGACCGTACCCTGCCGATATTCTCTAATCTGGACGTCCCGCTCTCTGTACGGTCGTACTACGAGCACAGGTCTGTCTTATCGATTCTTGTTGGGTCGTTAATGTATTTTGACGTACTGCTTTGACCAACAGTGCTATCAACTTGTTCAGTAGTTCGAGGCCCATCACCAAAGGGCGGGATGGTTTGGAGGAATCCTGGGTCGAAAAGACTTACTTCACTACGGAAGAAGCGTTCCCCACCGTCCTGCGCAGGTCAGAGATCATCGCGGTCGAGGTGATCGAGATCTCACCCATCGAACGGGTGCTCAACGATGTCGAGCAACGCACAAAGGAGCTAGAGGGCTTGTACGCGAGGTACTCGATTGCAGTCAAGACCGGACAACATGTGTCGACGAACCCGTTGACGATGGCTCTAAATACGGCTGTTGACGCGCCACAGGAGAACGGGGTGCCATCCTTCCGACACTTCTTGAGCAACGAGTATATCATGAGGAACCCAGATAAGATCCAGGTCATCGAAAGGCTGCGTATTGGGATCGACGATCATGTATGTATACATCCCGACCATCAACCACCTCTGACTGTGGTAACCTTGTTCACACCTTTAGGTTCGGATAGTCGACACCTGCCTCCGTCTGCATGGGCAGATATGTCCCGCGGAAATGCTTACGATCCACGAAGGCACTCTCGAGAAGCTCTTCCGAAAGAATTTCTACGAGGAGATCCGCCGTTTGGTTGTTGACGATGGGAGAACAGACGCTACACCGATCTCTCCATCTGTGAGGTCTCCCGGGAAGCCCTCCCTGTACGAACGATCGGCGAACCTATCGCTGTCGAGCGTTTCGACGAGCCGCCCAATCCAGACTGGACCTCTTCAGCTGTCCAGACCGATGCTGACGCCTCCCCCACTCTCACCACCTTCTGGTCTCCTCAGTCCTGGGATTAGCATGACGGAGAGCCAAAATGAGGGGCACTCACCCACACAGTTGACCCCGCTTCAGAGGCACCTCGCACATTTGGTGAGGCACGGGTTCAATGGAGTTGCGTCGCGGCCAGATAACGATTCGCACTTGTCGCATTCGCCACCGGTCGAGTCGGTGAACTTGTCCGGGAACGCTCCAGGTCCTGCGTCTATCACATCTGCGGCTGGTTCTAGTTCCATCAAGGCGAGGTTATCGACGAAGTTTGGGAGTTTGAGCTTTGGGCGCGGGTGATGTGAGGGAGAGAGGATTGGCCAACCTAGGAAGCGGATCGCAAGTATCTACGTCTACTGTTTTTTTTCTCTATCTTTTTTTGTTTCCCTCGTGTCTTTTTTGGTCCTCAAGGAAAATTTCTCTCTGCGATTTATTGTGGTACAAATAGCTAATACGGACTCAGTGTAGATACCCCTTCCCATCCCTCTCGCGCCTCCCCATGAGTCTGGCACTATTCTCCTTTCATCACCCTTCTCTCGTTCTCATGGTATTCTTATTACCTTTATATCATCCCCTTCGCCCTAGGTCTTTCCTTCCTTCGGTTAGTAATGGTATGGGTTTGAGGTGGACTTTTACCTCTTCCCGTCCTTCTTTGTCGTCATCAACACTACCACGTTTTCCTTTTTCTTTCTTATCGCACTGCCCTTCTTCGCTCTATCTCATTTGTTCGTCGTGAAAAGTACCTCATTCATCGGTAGAATCGGATCCTACTTACTAGTCTCATAATTCGGTTTCTTAAAAGCATCCGTACATAGTCGGCACGCCCGGCATGGCTAACTCAATGAATGTTGCACTGGCTGGCTTACGTTGCACACATATTTCGCACCGCCGAAAGGCCAAGCTCCCCAATTATGTCGTTCACTCTACGAACGGGGAGCCTTGTGTATTAAAAGAACTCTCTCTACACAAGAGGAACGCTAGTAAAAGTCCCGATGGCCAGCTTCTAGGAAGCGGTCGGGGAAACAAAGCGCACCTCCAGTCCGTTTGGGTACTGATAACAAGTGGGGTCGATCTGCATTGTGGACGAGCGGAGGGGAGGGGAGAGAAAGGATAACAACATCGGAGGGATTATCGAGGGGGATATATGTACAAAGCGAGAAGTAGGAAATCGAGATTCACTGTCGACTAGTGCGTGGTGTTAGCGAAAGCACGGGGGATCTTTGCGGGGTGCAGAGGAACAAAAAGAGTCGAGAACGGGCCTCGAGATAAAATAGAATAAAAAAGCGATAGCGTAAGCCTCTGGTGATGGAAAAAATGGAAAACACTGAGGACTGAGGGTTTTCGTGAGCACTGTGGAAAGAGAGGGGATACGACAGCAAGGAATCGACCGAGGTGAGAGGAGACGAGGGAGAGAAGCAGGCAACCAGGAAGCGAGAACCGAGAGGGAGGCATAGGACGAGGGGGATATAGAGAACACGTAGGATAGGCGAGGGATAACACAAAGTGGAAACGGAACACTACATGTAGCTGTAAAAACATGCAGATTCGTCAGAGAACAAGGGGATTGGGGATTGGCTGTTTATACATTGCAAGCTGAAGTGGATCATGATGCGAGAACGGAGTGGCAAGAGTTGGACAAGTGCGGCCGTAAGACAGCATGGTGGACTAAGCGAGGTCTATCCGTGTCTATGCGTTATGCGGTGACGGTGAAAAGCATGTCTGAAGGATGGGAAGGGGCAAAGGCTAGGAGACGGCTCTGACGCTCCAAGGCTGGGGTTCAACGATGGGCGAATCCAGGGTCTCCTCTTCCTCCACGTCGACCGGGACCGGAATCCTCCTGCCCCAACAGCCCCCAACGGACCGTAATTTCTCAGCAGCAGATGCCCCCGATGGAGGTTGATATGAGCCGTCTTGTTCGTCATCTTCCTCAGGCTTAATGATGACGGTGGAGGAAGATGAGACCCGATGGGTTGGTGTCTCCTCAGGGGTGTGGGCATTGGGGGTATTATGATCCACGCTAGCGTGGGGATCTGCGATGAAAGCATTGAAAAAGCTGACAACATCCGAAACCCCCAGGGCTTGGGAATCCTGTGAAGACTGCTGCTCCCCGTGGGGAGTGCTCTCCGAAGGCGAGAGATGGTCAGTGCCGAGGGTGGGTACCCAATCGCTGGGGTTATTTGGGTCTCCAATTGTGCCGAACTCAAGTTGGAAACTTGAGGGGGGCTCGGCAGTGAGCGTGTTCTGAGGATATGAGAGGTGGAAGACGGATTGGTCTGGAGCATTTGACAGCATGTTTAGGTAGCTGTTTAAGTCCTGGTCCCCAAGACCCAGGGTTAGCTGAGATTGAGGAATTTGGAAGGGGATGAATTCGACCTATTAGTAGGTTAGTCGGTGCTACAGCTTGGCGGTACACTTTAGCACTTACTTGGTTGAATGGCTCAAATTCGATGGGCGATAACAAGTCGTTCTGGGCCAGCCCATCGGAGAGATGCAAGTGATCCCGTTCGGTTGTTGTTGGCTCACCAATGGTTACGTGCCCCTCGGCCGGAGTGACTGGAGAGACAGATTGTAACCAAGCAGTTACGTCTTCGGGCGTCCATTGCGAGTTTGTCGTCGGAGCAGGCTCATGGGTAAACAGACCAAGGGCAGGAG
>Ga0307517_10001789_pt1 | contig 35392 bp, 31 predicted proteins | sample 23_EM_MG_FD_194515 | JGI IMG/M metagenome (GOLD analysis project Ga0307517, IMG submission 194515) | Populus trichocarpa ectomycorrhiza microbial communities from riparian zone in the Pacific Northwest, United States - 23_EM | ecosystem: Host-associated > Plants > Roots > Unclassified | place... | reverse complement strand
CTTCGCCACTGTCTCTGAGTCAGATAGGCTATGCTATCGTATTGCTATGTTTAGTTTGCTTTGTTGGAAGTTTATATTTAGGATTCCGGGTATGGAATGGTCATGTAACACTGGCGAAGGCTGAGCACTCAGGCTGTTTGTTTGTTTCTTTCTTTGGTCTTGCAGGATTACAGGATTCCGGTATATACGCAGCTACTGGTAATGATCGTGATTGCAGGAAGGCTATCGCTCTTGGGTTTTGTATTTAAACCAGTCTCCTGGCTAGCAGGAGACAGCAGACTTCGACAGACCTTCAGTCTAAGAATACACTTGGTTGAACGGCAATCCCTGAGTCCCTTAGCCCAATTTGTCCTTCAACTATTATCCTTCTAGCTACCGGTCCCTTGAAGCCTCCCTTAGCACCAGCGCTAGCAGGTCTATCGCCGGTCCTATTGTATTTTCGTTAGACAGGAATAAACCTCTTACAGATATCCAGCTATCAAAGCATTATGCAGCTAACCCATATGCAACTAGAAAATGAGAGGAGTAGTATTCTCTAAATATCGTTCCAATCAGTTAAACCTATCTTGAAACGTGCTCTGATTTAGTACTCTGAGTCGTCTTCCAGATGCCTCTGTGAAGCTCATAACTCCGGGAGCGTGGGTTCGGATATATGGTCATCCTATGAAGCCATATACCTTGCTCTTTATTAGGTAAGCTATTCCCGCTAGGGTAATACCTAGGCCGATCTAGGCCGAACTCGATCGGCCTACTAAAGCCTATCAGGCCTGATAGGCGCCTAGGCCCAGAGATTAGCTTGGAGGACAGATCAAGAGTGTTACAACCCCCTCCCCTCTTTCGAGTTTAGCGCCTTTGATTTCCTCCACCTTTTACCTATTGCTTCTTTATTAATCACACTACGAGTGATACTCAAGGATTTACCTCCAGGGCCACCAGCACAGTCCTATCCTACCATCATTCTCTTCTATTTTCCTCTTTAGCAAGAACTACTTTAAATCACCAAGAAAATGATGCGAAACTGCTGTATTTTAAATGCTAAACTATTTACAGTTAACCCCCATAATGATACCTATATAATCACCATCCTACTACGCCCAGTTGATCCACAACAGCAACACTTTTTCCACAATTAATTTAATTAATTAATTGACTATCTCTAGTATCTTTTAGTATTTTTTTCGCTAATAAAGCGAAATTTTTCCTTTATTTATAATCATATTAGATAATTAGGAAATATTTACCGTGAACTTTGCGGCTGACACGGAGTGGCGGCTCGCTACGAGCAGGTCGGCCGAGGCCATACAAGCAGCCGGGAAAAAGCCTATATGGCCTATAAGCGGGCCCAGCCCAGCCAGGCTCAGGTTCGGGCCAGGCTGGATCCACGAGAATTTCGACAGGCCGGGCCCGGCTTCATTAAAGCCTGGCCTACCTGGCCCGTTGGGAACACCGTACACGGACAGGCATCGCAAACTCAAGCAGCTGATTCTGTGGGAGAGAAGCACTCATCCAGGTGGGTCAGGAGAGGTCACAGGAGGAAATCCCATGGAGGAAGAAATAGACTCCACCAATCAGAAACGGAGGTATTGTATACTGGAAATACTATCAGTACATGCTGCAGGGGCCGGAAGAGGACTCAGAGTAAGAAAGATAGCTGGAGGGGAAGAGCTAAGCAAGCTATCTAGTCCACCAAGACCCACCATAAGAGATTGTAGTTTACCAAATCGCCCTAGGTGGTACTAATACCACCCAGAGGAAGCCCTCAATATTGAGGCGATAATTACTCCTCCACCAAGCGGGTGAATTCTATATACAAACAGGGTTGTGGAGGAGACAGCTTTATCACCTTTGCAGATGTCTGGTTTGTAGGGTACAATCTGGACTCAAGTCCTATGGTCTTCAATGCCATTAAGGATTAAGCAACAGGAAGAGTCACTGTTCTGTGGAGGTGGTTAAATTGAAGAGGTTTTATAACGAAAGATATAATATTATATAAAGTCCACCCCTCCCCTAATTAGAAAAAGCTACGCGTAGAAAGTAAACTTTTTAAAAAGACCGCCAAGAGTACAAATATGGAATCCAATATTTCCACTAGGTTAGTAAACTCTCGCAACTCCCTAGAACATTCGGTGGAATAGTAGAAGCCATCGTTGTATGATATTCCTACCTGTTTGCTTGTTTCCCACAATCAGTTCTGTACGGTCATAGGATTGTCACTGATTTTACAGGCATCCGTGGTGAATGCTCTATTTGTGAATTTTAGGCTAGAAGCCGGAGGGTCCAACTTGAGTGACAGTAGTCCACCACCGCGTGTTCTAATCTGATTGGATCCCCAAGATGGTAGAAAGAAGGAGGGCATTTTCGAGGAGCTATGGGACCCAAGAACACAATTCAGGAGCCATAATTCCAACACCCAATGATCACAATGTCTCTATCAGCCACCATAACATAGAACGGTATGAACCGAACCCCGAGTAAATCCACAAGGAGCGACTTGACAGCACCACCCTTGGGAACCATTGGCCAGTACAGATCTCTCAAGTATTAGGTGGCAGGCTTGACCCACCCAAGAATGGTTGATACTTCAGTACTAAAAATACACTAAAGCTTTTATAGGCGTTCAGCAACCCAATTAAAATCATGCATAGGTTTTCCCGGAGAGAGCTTAAGCAACACAACCTACCAATACTCGCCATAACCTACAAGTCGGCTCGCATGCGGGGACAATGCTCAGCTCGCGCTCCTGGGAATGTATAGCACCGCCATTAAGTTAAAATCCCCAAGAGAAGAAGATATCTGTGAGAGGGAGGGGGATACCCAGCAGGATCTGAACATATGACCAATGCCCTCCCTCACCGCAGGAATCCCCTCCCGAAGCCGCTGGCAGCATAGAATAAATGCTCTGTGAAAACTAGCTGAAATTGTGTACAGCAGACATTTCAATCGCCAAAAGATGAGCTGGCAAAAATCCCGAGAATGCATTCACCCATCCAGCGAAGGCACAGAACCCGAACAAATCAGTAACCAAGAATTCCCAGACTCAAAAAGCACGATACTCAAGAAAACCAATACTTCCCCCGGAAACGAACATAGTCCGGTGATCCTCGCCTACGAACCTCACAGTTTACAACCCCAGCTGAAAATCGGATTCCTTTCTTCCAAAAAAAAAGGGGGGGGAGGGACAAGTTACACCTCATAGCCCCCCTCCCCCTCCACCTCTAAAAATGATACATCACCGAATCATCAAAACCACTCATCCACCTTACCCGGGAGCGCTGTTCTCACCACCACCAGCCCCATAACTAATCACCAGCCACACACCATCGAGTGACCCGCCATGACCTCATGCACCTCAGCTCAGCTGGAAAAATCCGAAGAAAAAGAACTAGCAAGGCGAATCCCGTACCGCACCCCCCCTCCTTCAATGGCCCCATAACTAAGTTGTGTGGCATGGGATTTATTATACCAAGCGTCAGCAAGGGCTTGTTTTTTTCTTTTTTGCGTTTGTTTTCCCCACCACGGATTGGTAACAGTACTGTAGTACCCGAGGCAGGTATGTTTTCTATTAGTCGTTTGTTTGTTCCGTGCTGATTAGACTGCGGGGTGTTGCGCAAGGGGACGAGGACGAGGGCCAGGGCAAATAGCGTTTAAGAGCGCGACAATTGGAAAACGAACCTTTGGTTGTGCAAGGTGCGGGAGTGAGCGAGTCAGCGGGCGGGGTGTGGAATGAGCAGTAGATGGTCTGTGTCGGGGCCGGGAACGCTGCAGGTTAGATGTGCATAGCACAGTACTACGCTTAAAGCAGGCGGTAGTGGTAGTAGTACGACTATCCGTGCATGACGTACTGAACTCTATGCGATTCGACTTATCGGCGAGGGAACCTGCTGAGTACTGTGTTGTACCGAATTCGCTCACCCGATATCGGATGATATGATGATAATATTCTAGTTATAATACATAACTGACCGCATATTGAAATTCGAGCATGGGACTACCATACCTTCCTTCGCCCCCCCCCTTTCTCTTCAATAGCGAAACCTCATTGCGGTTCTTCCTCTCTAAACCCCACGTGTACTAGACATTCCCCGGGATCGCGTCATAAAAACCCTGATGCGTAAGATAAGGCTTTCCTCTCCCCCCCTTCCATCCGCCTTTCCCCCGCCGGGGCTCCATCACATAACCCCTGGACAAGCAGAAGAGGAAAAGAAAAGAAAAGAAAAGAAAAAACTCCAATATCCAAGCCACACGATAAGCAATCACTACTCATTCATCCATCCATTCATCCGTCATATCATATCATACACATCATACCTTATCACGAGACTATAACCCTCCCCTCCACCCCCATCGACCACCGCCCTCAGTCTTCCCCGGTTGCATCTAGTGCCTAACGTAGGATTGCTTATTTTGTTTCCCCCTCTCCCGCTCACTTGCTTTTATGGATGGAAGTAAAGCCATGCTGTGATCCACTCCTATTTTTTTCTTTCCGGCCGTAGAAAGCTTTCCCTTCTTTTTTCTCCTCCCATCTTTCCCGTCCTAGAAGTGTTGTGGGGTAAGTTAGATGTTGGGGTACGGCGGGGATTCATGTGTGTTATTCATAGTCGAGTAGGGTACCGTAGATAAAGGGAGGGAGTTTCAGGTGGGAATTATTGCTTTTTTGAGCACAGGTGAAATATCTAGCTGAAGGTACAGCAGGCTAAAGTAAGGATTGGCTTAGTAACGCGGTTGGGGAGCTGCGAGATTTCGTGGCTTGGGTTGGGAGATCGCTTGATCTACCAATGGATTGATGTCTAGCTTATACATGGCATGAATCGAATACCGGGTAGAATCTTGCATTGCTAGGGCGAAATGCCATAGGTGAGTCCGCTACCGGCATGCCATACTCAATAAATCACGTGCACCTTCCTTGGAAATAGCCGACTGCTTCGTCTCTCCACCACTGCTTGGTAATACCGAAGGCGTCCTATCAACTCTTACCCACTTCTACCAATAGACCACCAGTTAAGCTTCGCTCACTTTCTCCCTCACCAACAAACTCCCTCCTCATAAGCTGTGTTGTGAACCTATCCCTCCATTCAAACCCCTCAGCATGCTTATCTGCTTCATGAGCCAAGCTCAATTCAAACCTTCGCACAAACACCGCAATAGCTATAGTCAGTTAGTGATTCGCGAGTCTGTGACATCAGCTCAGAATGCGCTTTCTCTCTCCAATAATTATGTCAAGCGATGATTATCCGAAAACCGGAGACTGCCTCAGCCAGTTAATGCCAGCCTTCGGCCTAATCTAAGTGAAGTTCGATATTTGGAACACTTTTTCGCCCCACATGATCCCAATAGCGATGGTGACGACGGGAGAAATGAAAATGAAAATTTCATTCACGAAACAGCCAGGCATTGACTTCCACCTCTCGGGCACGGAACGTAACAATCCTCAAGCTGCTTGGCGCCGTCTCCTAGCCTCCCGGGATTAGACACTTCTAGAGACGAGAATACATTTGGATCACAATGGCCTTAATGAATGCTCATTCAGACAGCAAGTCCCCGAAGGTACCTCCATCCCAGCCAAGGCTACTCCATTGCGATCGGCGATCCTAAGCAGTCGAGACTGCACGGCCGATGATAGTCCTTGGATCCCTTTCATCGCCGTGTCCCAATCCTTAATTAGTATCTCGCACACAGTGCTTCTATCACGAAGCACAGAGGATGCAAATGGGGGAGGGGAGGGGAAACAAACCAGATATGGAAGTTATTCAAGGACTACGTAAGTGGCCCTAGTGTTCACCCCCACCAACTCTTCCAGCAACATTTCATGAACTTCTTTATTTCGCAATATCTCGTATAACCCCTTAGTGAGTACTAATCAGCAGGTATCCACCCCAGCAACGAACAAGACAATCGTCTCGTCCACGCAATCCTAGGAGTGGCTGTCCTTTCGCAAAACTAGGATCCAAGAGTGTCAAATATGATTGCGTAACCCCCGCTCATTTCAGCACTCTTGGACTTCACATGCTGCGAGAACTGCTCCAGAGAGATCTATTGTACGCAACTTAGTAAAAATGATTCACCGTAAACCGCTCATATAAAATTAAAATTAAAATAACAAAAGATATCGAGAGGTAGCAGATATTGCCTTTTTCCAGCTCCCCTAGACCAGAGCTCCGGTTTTAGCCAGCAAGATAACCATTTAGGCATCCCTTTAACAATTGCAACCATAATTAGAACGTGACGGAACACGAAAACCATAGCCACTGCTACTTCGTAGGCTCCTACGAGTCGAATCTAGAAACCAATTTCATCGGCGCCTAGCTGCCCCATAGTACTACCAAAGGTAGCCATGACAACATTCTCCCTGGCAAAGCACTTGGTCCCCATAGAAAGATCCACCAGCACACCAGCTTCAAAGGTCTTCCCAAGTTTTCTGTAGAACAACCCTGCGTTAGTATCACGTGCTGATATTATGCAACGAGAGTCTACTGCTGATGACAGGATCCGTCGGCGGTGGGCATGTGCTGTATGAGAAACCGCTGTAAAGACACTGCTGGGCCGCGGCCAAAACCACCGCTCTTTGGAGAAACGGCGACTAGGATTGTATATTGCTAGACAGATAGAAGATATTAGCCTAAAAACCGCCGCAGCAACAAAACTTAGGCATTCGGTGTGTCGCCCTTATAGTAACCTGAATCCCCAATTCCGGTATGTATGCTAGTAGGCCCAGCTCGAGCAATAGGCCCCACACCACTCAGTTAGCACTTGTCCATACCATGCTCAGGTCAAACTATCATATGCTGAATTTAGTCAGGCCTGCAGTGATCAACATGAACAACAAGTGTCTAATAAGGAACTCACACTTCCCTCATTCAACCAAGAAAGAGAAAGAAAAAGAAAGGAAAAAAATGCACGAACAGCAAACCTCGCCCAACCTCTAGGTCTCCACGGTCGACCCCCCCCCCCCCCCTCATCACACGAAATATCCCAAAAACACAAATACCACTTTGTCGCCCCGGCGACCTTTGCCCGGGGAACCTGGCCAATGAGTGGTAATACTCGAGCACATCCGATAGAGGCAAACTCCCCTAGGAGCAACCGGATGAACTAGTACACAAGTCCAGCCAGAGGCAATCAAAGCCCAATCCACATCAGTGAATGGCAAAGACAGTAGCAAGCAAGCAAACTCAGGATAAATTTTTAAGGGCCATCGCCGGTCTGACTAGTGATGTAGGGGGAAGGCATGCGCATACGGAAGAAAGTGAGTTTTTTTCCTTCTCCCTTTCCTCCTCCCCCACAATACCGGCGGAAAGGAATGTTACTCGCAAGGGGAACTCCGAGGCGTCAGGTCTAGACCAATGGGATAGAGGTATTCGGTGACCCGGACATGGCGATTTTTTGGTATTTCGGGCACCTCTGGCCTGTCTCATCACACAACTTAACCGAACACTGTGCAAGTTCGGTACCCTACACACAAATAGGTAATAAAACCCAAGAGAAAAAGGAAAAGGAAACATCAAAAACACAAACGCCATGAGGCGTTGGAAGTCCTCGATCGGACCTCGTGGCGAGGGAAGACCCCGGGAGATCTGGCACGCCAGAGCCATGGAAAATTAACATTTTTCCTGCCTGCCATATGATATCAATTTTCTCTCCCCCAAAGAGCCAATCATTCCCACGAGCTTCACTTAAGGCTGCGAGGTTATGTGAAACGGAACTCAACCGACCAGGAACATAAAGTGAGAATTATTACAATTAGAAACATAAACTTTCTTATTCTTCCCCTCCCACCTTCCTCTCTGTCCCCACCGAACTCGCCTAACCAGAAAAAGCATCAGACTCGCCTCGCTTCAATCACTCGGTTTCCTCCGTCCAACGGGATTCTCCCATCTAATGAAGGACTCATGATACTGCAACTCGTCAAGTCTGCAGCGCAACAGCATGCTCAAGCACCACCCGGAGACCGAAAACTTAGAAAGCTCGCCAACAACAACTCTGTGATCACAAACCCAGCCACAAAACAACGAAAAAAAAGTCGCACACCATACTTTTGAGACGCAACTGCACTGGATCACAAATCCGGCACCGAACCACGGCAGCAGTCCAGAACCAATTCCTCATCGATGGTCATTGAGTTTTGCTTTTTTGATTTTTGATTTTTGGGGTTCCGGTTCGGGTGTTTCAGTCGAGTCGCCCCCACTGCGGCGTCCACGATCTTCTTCTCTAGTACCGTACTAGCACAGCGTGACGCCGTACTGCTAGAATTGTCTCCTCCCACCTCCGCGACTAGGACCCTGGAGCAGAGGGAGGAAGAGAAGAGGAAGGATCACTCAAGATCGTAATTCAGATATGGGCGCATATTTCGATACCCCGGCCCGGTAGTGTTGATCATATGATGCTCCGGTTTCACTCTGTCTTGTCCTCACGCCCACCGCACTTCGCCGTACCCCATCATAGCTCTACACTACTGTATCTAAGTACTAGTACAGCAACACCATACGCTGGCAAAAATCCCTTACTGAGGCCAAGTCGACCCAGTCAAACACCACCGAAAGTTCGTGATGCCAAAAAAGCGCCATCGCGGGTCAACCCCGGATCCACTCCCGCGATTGCTACTGGCTCCCCCCCCCCCCACTCCAACAGCCAAACAGGAGTAGTGACACAAAAATAAATACGAAAAAACAGCATGGAACTGCCACACCCAGTAGCACCCTCTCCTACTGTTTATACAATTCACATTCAACGATGACATGCGCATCCGAATCTATCTTACTCTACCCGGAGGCGAACGTAGGTATTCGGGCGCCCAGGGACTAACTTTGGAAGTATCCCAACTTTTTGCTCCTTTGAACAGTTTCTTCACACCAAAACCTATTTGAATACCCAATCACCTATGTCCACACCCGAGCACCATGCATTCCAATGGTCCAATGCATCCATGACTCCTCCGTGCGTACAGTACTTACTTACTTCTTCCGTGATTCCCACGGCGTAGTAAAATGAAAAAGCAGCATTGGTAATGTCCCAGCTCATCGCCGGGGTAAGTAAACTATCAATACAATGGTGTAATCCTGTATCTCCTGCTGAGAAACAAAAAAACAAAGCTCCTAACCAAATCCGGTCGGTAACTTAATTAGTTGGCAAGATAGGGTACTCGAGTAGAGCGGAGTGAGATAAGATGAATTAGGAAGAAAAATGAAAGAGAAGCCAAAATGGATCCAGAATCCAGGGCTAACTCAACTCTCAGCTATGTTTTTGTGTTGCTCTGATACATGATAACGCTTAGGAGGAAAATATGTAGCTGAGGTGGGAGGGGGTACTACTACTTACTCGTACTAAGGCTTATGTCCGACCATAGCGACGCACCGAATAACTTTATTTTAATTGTTGTATTAATAGTCCCTAGGATAGCGTAGGTGTGCCGTACTATACCCGTACCGGTACTATTAGTACTCGTAATCAGGTATCATACTAAGGTTAGTCCCTGAAGGCTGCTGTACCGTATTGGTCAAGTTGTCATAAATACCCCTCCTAGCTAATAAAAAATCGCAAAGCGCTCACGGGATTTCTTCTCTTTCGCAAGTTAAAGGCTTAGCCGCATACAAACTACAGCTAGTTATTCGAAGTACCCACTAACTAACCCTGGTACCCAAGTATTGCTCTCTACCCTTGCGCCAACAGGTATGATACCGGCATGGCAGCCCTAAACATGAGTGAGGTGCGTTGTGCCACCCGAATTTCAGATATATCCGGACGCCCGATAGCGATGGACCTCTTTGACCAGAGCAGGAGGACATTCATTCTAGCTGAGTAATAGTCTGTTAATTTACCAACGGTAGGGATTTACAGGTCAATACCTTGGCAAATATCTGTTCACAGTTCTTGCCAAGGAACCCGACAGTATTTAACATGTCCTGGACTTCCTGTGCTCCTAGGATACCAAAGTTTTGACCTACTTCTAAACCCCAATATCTCCATGAAAATGTGAGATATTCCTATTGTCTCTCTATTTATATGTAGAAAATAACTCACTCTATCACCTAATAAGGCCATAATTCTCAGATAACTGGTGGTTAAAAATCCCTTGGTTGTCGAAGACGCGCAATATTTCTTCTCCAAAGACTCCAGCTACAGACGCCTCTCACCACAGGGCAAGGATCTGCGCTTTATCAGGCCCTGGCATCAAGGTGCCCAGATGCTTATAATTCGCGAGAGCAGTACTGTGCTATATATATAGGTTTTGCATGTCATAATCTTATCCACCTGCAGCCTAAACGAGAAAAATATTATATTCTTGGTACTGTACATTGTTGCTGGGCACATACAGCGCTGGAAGAAAAAAACTGTAAACAAAAGTCCGTCACCAGATAGAAAAAGGAGATTCGTTCGACATCGCACCCCTGCCTCCCCCAATTTTATAATCCATAAATGGGAATTTAGGAAACCGATCAAACCGATCTGCCCTAAATCCTCACCACCGCTGATTCCTTCTTATCTTTCTCCTTCTCCTTCTCCTCCTGTCTATCTGTTGTAAGGCTTCCCTCGCCCAACGAGTCGCTTAATCCCCCGGTGTAAATCACAACCTTTCGTCTCCACCGGCGTCCAGTCACTGGATCTGTCCCCTCCTCCATCATAGTTTTCATGCCCGGTAAAATCGGTTTGAAGGGTGATCTTCGGGGTACCCGAGAATCTTCGGACCCCACGGACTCTGTACCAGGGTTCGTCTCTGCAGGGCAGCATGTACAGGGAGGCAGCTCGTCGGCGGCTGAAAGTTGCGGGCTAGCGCCTTGACTTTGTGGGGGCATCTTGCCAGGGGGCTTGTAACGAAAGCCGATATTGTGATAGTCCGGGTTCTCTCCAAACGCCAACGATTCCTTCTCTTCCTGGAGCAAAGGCATAACCACAATTGAGCTGGGTTCTCTTGGGGCTGAATGGCGCTGTCTCTGGCGTAAAAAATTGCGGACGATCAAAGGCCCCAATACGACGGTGAAAAGTAGGGCTAACGATCCGAAGCCAGTAGCAGTCATGAATCTTTCAAGCTGCTCAGGACCAAAGCCGTAGCAGGGCATATCCCTGGAGCCCCCGGAAATATAGAATGGAGTTATCCTTCTACGTGAAGAAGAAATAGCTGACAAGGCAATCGGCAGAGATAGTAACAGGAGAGCCGGGCTGGAGGCAATGAACCGCATTCTTGGAGTTGGTGGAAAGAACGACTACCTTTTAACAAAGACATTAGGATACAATCATAGTTGGCTTTTAATGAATAGTGTGTATGATAGTAACAGTGTGAGAATCGGTGGTGGCAACACTTCTTGCGTGGGACGCAGAGTAAACTAAGAAACTCTAAACATACCCCGATTTGCTATATTCGAACCCTACGAAGCCCAATCCTCTCAGGGTTGCCAACTCCAACTCCTCGGAATGCCCGGTATGGTTGCTATCGGGAGAGGTGCCTCCAGCTTCGCTTTCGTTGGACGAGAGGAGAGCTAAACGAGTGTGAGGAAGACGAGGCCAAGGTGTGTCCCGCAGATGGCGATTCAAATTGTAGGTAGACTAGCAGGCTGTATTGAATATGTAGCATTGCATGCGAGAAGGAGGAGGGATGAAGGAGAAACGCAACGCTTGATATTCAAGTCCCAAGGAGTTTGTTCGGTGGCTTGCATACGTATGCATAGCAAATCAAGACCATGCTCTGTGGAACTATAAAATAGATACCCTCATTCAGCTCGTCTCAGCAATCCGAAGGAAATACACTCCCTCTTACCCGTTCATGAGGCTCAAGAGGATATGTTTCCCTTCGCCCCCCACAACGGGGGGTTGTGGGTTGTACCGGTATTGGAGGATAACGACGTTGCGCCACAGCCACATAGGTCTGCCCATGATTCAAACCCAAAGGGGAAAGGCGTGGTGACCGGGGGACATTTCTTTGTGCCCGAATAAATGCTTCCTGGGACACAGCTCTCCGCCTCTCACCGCCGTGCTACCATAGGGCAGCAAGGGTGCAGTAGGTACAGACGGGTCACTTGGATGAAGGCGCAGCTGAGAAGCTCTCAGATGGCCCACTGCGGTCGCCTAGCCCCATTCGACACCTCGATCCGGGAGCAACCATCATTTCGTTTCAGGAAGATCCTTGGCCTTTCCCAGGTTCTTCCGCATTGGTGCTCACAACCCACACAACACCATAACTTCAGTCAGATTGTATGGGCAGTACAGCACCGGCCGCGAGTACTCCAGAGTACGAGCACATGGCGGTGGCAAGTGAGTGGTGATGGTGATGAAGAGACTGAGGAGGAAGGAGAAGCAGAAGGGGAAGGGGGAGAAGAGAGGAGACTCGCCATCGGCTAGCCCTAAGAGTTGTCGCCTCCAACACGCGAAAGCCACACTTACGGTAGGCATAAGCGTACACGGCAGCAAAAGCACGTGTTCCTGTTATCGCGACAAATTATTAGGGACACAACGCGGGTATTGGACGCACATGGGTGATTCCCCCCCTCGAACCAGACCCCCAGAATTCAGATTCTCAGCTGGATGTTTATCCGCTCCACTCACAAGTTCAATTGTACCGTGCGAGAGGAGGAAGACAACAATCCGCAGGAACGTAGATCTTAGCGATAAAAGTAATTTTACAAATTGGTTGTTGTTGCCAGCGAAGCCGTGGCAATAGCCAGCTGAAAACATGGGGAAGGCGCTTTTTCTTTTGCTCTCCCCCCCGGGGTGCCGTGATGATATGCATGGTCTTTGTGCTACAAAGTTAGGTCCGTGCATGAAAAAAGGGAACCCCTCCTGCGAAACTTGAGACGACTTTCATAGTTTGTTCACCCCGAGCCAATGATAAACTCAACCATTGCTGCCCACAAGCATCGCTCTTTCCTGGAATGTGTTTGCGAGTGGGTCGTGGAGCACGGTTTCCAAAGGAATTAATGCATTCAACCCCCCCCCCCCCGATACCTTACCAATATCATACGCTCGCTACTGGAGCCCCTCCCGTGCCTGCGAAGGCGGAACCTCTGTTATACAGGCGTTGGTGGAGAGTGCCCGAAATACTTATCGTAATGCGACTCAAGAAAAGAAAAAAAACGTCACAATCCAAGCACAGTGCCCACAAAACACAGAAGGTAACTTACTGTGCTAGCACAGTACGATACAGCACCCGGACATCGTATGTTTTGCCAACGTGATACTAAACTCACTGCGATCTTCCTTCGAGCTTCTGTGCAGCAAGCGATTGTTCTTTCCCTTCATTTCCAGATAAAAGGAATACGGTAGTGCTGTACCGCACCATGCGGCACTTTCACGAGCCAGATTTTGACCCGCCCTTGAACCGAAAAGTTATCATAGTGTAACAATCCCGGGTAACGTGACGCGGAAAATTCCAAGTACGCCTTTCGGAGAGGCTGAAGCCGTTACAACCACAAGCACTATGGGAAATTGCCAATTCTGCCTTTTGTACTCGTAACTTCAAGGGCGCAGCAAATTTGGATTCGCCCAAGGATCCAATGCCCCCTGGGACGGCCCAGAGAAATTTTTTAAGATACCGGTGCGAGAGCTGACCTGGTGCTCGGGGCACCGGTCGAACCGAGTGAGAAGAAGGGGGAGGGAAAATGTGCTGGAGCTGACTGTTGCAGCGAAGTTGTCTAAAATAGTTCAAGGAACAGTATTTGGAATCCACGCGGATAAACTTTAATTCAATGACTGTCCAGCTAATAGTGAAGCAATAACAAACACTGTGTCCCGCTAGCCCGGGGACTTCAGCTACCGTGGGGTACCGGTACCCTATCTGCCTTGGACGGAGTGTTTAATTTCATTTCATCTCCGGGACAGGGCTCATCTCCGATCACTCGCCCTTGGCAGTTGCCTGCCACTATTCGTCAGAAAGGCTCCGAATGAGTGATCTAAGCAACAGCTGACATTTGAGCTCTTGGTGATTAAGTTATGTCCCTACCAGTAGACTATTTTGCCCTTGGGGTCCGGAGGTTATCAGGGTGGTTTCTCACCGTGTCTTTTGTCTTGACAGCCAGAAGCCTCCGTCCTAGGTGTTGCATTTTTCCAAAGTTGCGACGGGTGCTGTGTGCAGCAACGTAACTATGACGTAAATTACGGAGGCCCTTCAACAAATAAAACTTATCTAGAACCTGCCATCACACACAAATCCAAAAGCCTCAGTAACCATATCAACATCCTAAAAAAAAGCACAGAGAGCTATCTCGAATAAAAGGTAAATTAAAACCACAATGTCCGCGCATCCTAATTCCGGCACTTTTCTTCCTCCCGCCGTTCGGCTTGCAAAAATTGCTGGTACGGTCGGCTCTGGAGCTCTTGCGGGTAAGTGATACCCCACATTGAACTTTGGACCTCTGTTCTAATAAAATAAAAGGGTTTTATTATACTCACTGCCAACACACCGTTCCTTCATTCCTTGCCTCCGGTGCACCGGCTGAAGACCTCGTGAAGACATTCAAACGCATCCATGGTGCCTCTCGCACCCCGGCATTGGCTACCATAATCGCGTCCTCTTCATCATTTGTGTATACAGCGTATTACCTCTTTTACTACCCGCCAAAACATGCCGGGGTAGCCACCACGACCTTTGCATCGGACTCGTTCTTCCCTTCAACCTCAGTAGACCATCCACTCGGAGGCGAATGGGCCCTCTACGGTGCATCGGCCCTTTTGGTTGCACTTGTTGTGCCATACACCAAATCTTTCATGAATACCGTTCAAAAAAGTCTTCTGGGAGCAGCGGAAAGTGTTGAAACGAATGAACGAAGGAAACTGGCGACCGTGGTTGACGAGAAGAAGATAAGGGAGGATCTTGAAGAATGGAAACGCAGGAGCATGATCCGGGCCGGATTGGCTGGTGCTGCGACAGTGATTGCGATTGTTGGCTTGGTGGCTTAATGATGATCTATGGTCAGCTTCGTCCATGTGAACTTAAATTTGGATCTGTGGTAAACCTCTTGGCTTGTGGATCAAATCATGCCAAAATAATAATAATTTGAAACCTGTATTTCTTTTTGAAAAGGTACAAGATTCTTTTGTTATCATATCAGGTCTTGAGGAGATATTTCCGCAGGGGGTGGGGTGGTGGTGGGGTGAAGTAGTTAAAAGAGAGTACCTTGATGAGTTTTAGTTGGTGTTCGTGTCCTAGTCTCCAACCAGGATATATACGAGTAAGTACTCCTACTCATGTTGAGGGTGACCTTGCCCTACAGAGCAAGCACACTTGTGTAGATATGGAATGCCCCCAGCGTGTCGCAAGGTACGCAGCACTTTGCGGTTTCGATATTTGGGTTGTTTAAAGCTTGCCAGTCAACCTAAAATTATTAAGACTTTTCTGCATTAAGTGACCCAGGGCGGCTGAAAGGTGGCGAATAATAAGCAATCATACTGTGAATTTACGGACAAAGTGATTTCCCTCTACGTTTGATCAACTTCAAGGCCAGATGCGTTGTCGCAGCTGGAGGGAGTATTAGGTTTCTGGTCACGGGATATCACTCGCCTTCCGGAACTACTGAGCATTTGGGGTCACACAGAGAAGGCTAGGGTCGAAGGGCAAAGTAATGGGGCCGATTGATGAAAGAAAGAGCTGCTTTCTTGCTTGCTTATACATAAACACACCCGAGACTACCCTCATTATAACAATTGGCAGCATGAATATACGCCAGCATGACTCCTATCATTCATAGATCCTCATATCCCAGGCGGCCTGTAAGTTGGCCGAACGTGTCGGCACCTGCCATCACATCGAAGCAATACTTCCGACACTATGGTTGCTTCAGTCCGTGAGGTTCACGTTCGGTGGGGCTCCGCCCTAACGATTGTGTATGGATTTTTCGTGATGAAGAAGGTCGTGGACACCTCAACTCCCATATAGGGAATGTGTGATTAGGGCTCAGAGCGGTCCCTTGCTGTTCAATCACGCCCTGGAAAAAAAGTGGTGCTTTCACATGTTACAGAAGAGTAGGGCTATAGTGGTAAAATCGGACACAGAAACCATTACTATTCGGGGGAGTTTTATTTAAAGACAAGCAATCTTCTCTTCGCCACCTTCGCCTTAACAACCACCACAACCACCACCCCTCAGCGGGGAATTCATACCCACCTTATCGATTGAAAATCGACAGCACAACTTTTATACAAGGTATGCATTCGATATAATCTCCCCTGTCATACCCTTAATCGAAAATAATGAAAAGACGGAAGCCAGTCATACTCCTCTTTTTTTTCTCTTTTCACTTACTTTGATCCTCTGCCCACTGCGAGTGTTACCATTGCGCTTGAGCACTTGGCACTTGAACTCCCATTACTTTTGTTGTTGATAATATGACCCCTTTGCCCTCCTGCATTCACCATTGATCCTTTAAATATTAGGACTCTACCTTTCTGTATTTGGTTTACCAATAATTTTGACTAGGAACCAGCTTAGCCACTGGATCGATTCAACCTACCTGACTAGGTCGCATTGACACTATAACAGGGGTTACGGGACCCAATAGTATTGAATCCGAGAGAACAGGGTCACAATTATTATTTTAGATATGTCGTCGGACACAGATGACGAGCCGAAGGCGGACCAAATGCCCGAAAGCAACAACGACAACGCTCTTGCCCTGATACCTATCGTCTCTGCCGAAGACCCCCAGGCTTCTCTGGATCCAACCGCAGCCGCATTTGTCTTCGAATCCAAACTCTGTCCTGTCACTTACTCTTACCACCCGTATACCAAGATGGCGAACAATGGAAGTTCCGCGATCCACGGCCTTGGGCGTCCAGCTCTGACCTTGCAGTCAACCGCTCTAGTACAACCTAGGGCCAATACTGGCGTCCCGCGTGTATACCAGTCTGAGAGCCGTAACATGTTTGTAGCGGAATATGAGAGATTCAAGGAGGTCAAGTTGAACCTCCAAAGTTCCTTCCCTTCCAGCATGATTATTGTGGTCGGTTTTGATGAATGGGTCGCATTCCGGGTTAAAATCACTGAGCTCCAGATTCAGCAGCTTAAAAATAATATCATGTTTCGTGTCGCGAGGGCTACCGCGAGAAGAAGGGCATTCGCAAACGGGCCTATCCCGAATTACGAAGTCGATACTTCTCGCTATCCTAGGCCGATTATTCCGTTCCCCAGATCAATTGTAGGGGGACGCCCCCCCGCTGTGATCAAAAAGCTTAGAGACGTCTACTTTGAGAATTGGTCTAAGATCGGGGAACTCTGGGGGGAAGATATTGAGCCTATGCCTAGAACTTATTCATATCACTATGGCCAAGAGGCCTTCAACATGTCCGGTACTAGGCCTCCTACGAGCGCTAATCCCAACTCTCCAAAGAATCTACCTGTCGGGGTGATGCACGGGGTTCTTAGCAGCGATCTCGGGCCCAACGATTTAAACACACCCGGCAGAGCTACCAATGCTTCTGGGACCGGAGGGACTACTATTCCTTCTTCGAAGGCTCCCGAATATCCTGTGTTCCAAGGTGGTGGTAGGTACTTCCCGGTCCCACCTTGTCCCGGAACCCCCCAGCAGAATGGGGGCTATGGGAACGATCATTACTTTAGAACCCACCAGGGCAGCGGCTACCATCAGAACCCCAATCTCAATAACTGGGGTCATTACAATAGCGTTCCTCCTCCCCCTAACTTGGTTGGCGGACATTATCCTGGGAATCATTTCGGTGGTGGTGGATATTACGGCCGAGGACCCATGCCTCAAGCTAGGAACCAGGGCACTGGTGCTTATAGCTACGGTTACTACGGTCCTAGCTTCAATCTTCCGCGCCCCGGCTTCGTTCCAGGCGCTTCAAATCCTAACTTTATCCCGGGCGGTGGCCCTAACTTTATTCCCCAGCAACCTAGCTTCATTCCAAGCTCTCAAAATGTTAACTTTGCTCAGAATAGCGGCCACAACCCCAACCTTCAGAAGCCTGGCTTTGTCCCGGCCGGCCAAAACAACAAATTTGGTCAGAACGGGGGCCCAGTCCCCAGTTATGTACCTGGCAGCACCACTGTCCCTGCTCCTGCCCCCGCCCCCGCCCCCGTCCCCGCCAACTACGCAAATGGTGGTGCCGACCCTAGCCAAAATGCCTCCCAGCTTGTTATCACCGGATATGCATTTGAGAGCGACGATGACTATATTCCTGAGGACTACGAGCATGAGGGATACGAGCGGGTGGAAGAGGGGGAGGAGGAGGAGGAGGAGGAGGCGGTTTTTGAAGTTTATGATGCCCCCTCTTCCTATTACCATCCCATCCCATGTCTTGTTCCAGCGTTCAGATTGGACCTTGAGGAAGAGAACGGTACCAACCCAGAGTAAACGGCTGAAGAAAATAAGCCTGCAGGTTCCCATCCCCATCCCCGCCACCACTCCCACATCACTAACAACCATCGGACAGTGAGAGACAAAACCCCCTTTGTTGAGAAGGGGAAACGGATATAATAATAAAAAACGAGACGGACATAATATGAGGGGAAACAAAAGCGGCGGAGAGCATTCTTCGAGTTTAATCTGGCTCACATTTTCAGAGTCTTTGATTATTATCTACTTTTGTTTTTTTCTAACGACTCTAGTCTTAATAATACCTTTCTATGGAACAAATAAATCTCAAATTCTTTTTAGAAAATAAAGATAGTAATAATTAATAAAAAAGTTAAAGGCGCAATCCAGGGTGGCAATTCTCCGATAGACGTGACGTGCTTATGTAAAGGATAGTGCGGTGCAGGCTGATAGCGACTTAAATTGCCGACTTGCTTGTACGCCAGTGATGGCACCCCAGTCCGAAAAATCAGGTTGGTGTAAAGGTGGTGGAAGATTATCCAGAGTGGACCCCAATCTTTTAGAACGACCGTTGGGCGTAGGGAGCGAATATGCGTGATTGAACTGGACTACGGAACGGAGGGTGGGGGGGGGGGTAGAAATGCGACAAACAAGGACTTCAGCACCCGTACAGACAAGATCGCCGAGTGAGCCCACATGATTACAATAGCCAAAAAGCGGGAAAGTAAGGGGCCGTTTGGTGCGCCGTCATTTGAGATGTTAGGGGTGGTTGGCAAGCCATCATTTGCAAAACACGTTTTGCACAATTTTCAAAATGCGTTTTGTAGATTTTTTTGTTTGGGGTTTAGAACTATATGACCTAGATTACTATGCAATAATAATATATTAAATTTTGTTATCGTTAAATTTGACTTTAATAGGATCCTAATATTGAAAAACCCCACCTACATGATAGTTTCTAAATGACACGCTGTTCGACAAAGTGTTGTTGGCAAAACATGTTTAGTGATTTTTCATAAACGTGTTTAGCAAAACGCGTTTTGAGATGACGGTCATCTCAAATGGCAACGCACCAAACGGCCCCTAAGGCACCAAAGATGCTCACCCTATAAAAAAATAAAAAAACTTGGAGAGAATCACCCTATGGGAAATTTCCCCATGGGCGATGGTTACGAGAATGTCTCTGGCTCACTAAATTCTAGTAGCTGTAGCTGGAAGTATCGGAAGGTCCTGTAGGCACGAAACCAACGTAGTTGAGGGAACCTAGGGATATATAATAATACCCATCCAAGATACCCCACTTTTCCCCGGACCCAAGAGTGCATCTATAATAACCAAAAAACCAGAAAAACCCCGGTTTGGCCCAATCTCTCTCCTCCCCCCCCCCTCTTGCGCACACTCAGGTCAACTAAAAACAGAGCCTTGCATCGCCGTCGTGCAGCAGTACCCCCTTTTCACCGTTCTTTTCACCGTTTCTCGGGGACCGATACAATGGAAATAATTGTATCGTCGATAATTACGTACCCCACTATGGGCGAGAACGTACTCAAATCGAGGAAGCCATGTCTGTGTTTATTTTTGTCCTGTTACAGGGCACCAACCTTGTGGGGAGGGTGCGGCAGTAATCCAGCTCTAGATCCATGAATGGAGGAGGGACCATGGATCGAGCGAGGTATAGGACGGGGTTCCCCTATTTTACTTTGCGTGAAAGCCTTAAGTTTTTGCGAGCAAGTGAGTGCTTAGTTTGTTGTTTTTGTTTTATCTACAGGTACGAATGGGGGCGAGATTGGCTTATGAGATGAGATGGATGAGATGGGGAAGTCCATGAAGACTTTCATGAAAAGCGGTGATTCAAACGATGATCACCACTATCATCCCGCTGAATAAGAAAAGAAGCAGTACTGTGTTGGGTCTCGTTCCCCAGAGCCAATATGCAGAGCCGTGGTCCGGCCACGTCCACTGACAATGCTAGGCTGAACCCCTTAAACACCCAGCAGTAGCATAAAGTGCCCTCAAAGCACCAATACCATATCAAACCCACGGCGCCACCCGCCTAGCATTCTCCACTCCCAAAAGCTCCCAATCAAGCAGTTCCCATCTACCTACAACGACCAAATTAGCCTCCAAATCCCGCCAAACCACATACATGCATCGCGACTTGGAAAAAGGAAAACAAAGCAATCAGATAGGAGCGAAAGACGATGGTTAATGTCTCAACATGGACTAGTAATCTCTGTTGAACTATGCATTACTCGAGAAATCATCATTGCTAGTGGTAGAGAAGGGGGAAAAAAAAGCGACGGAGAATCCGAGAAAAGCAGAGGACGGGTCGTACCTTCTGTCAAGCAATTGTTCACTGTTGCTTAGAACGAATAGCCGATCAATTGGTGGGCTGCTTGGCTGGGCAGGAGGATGATGTCGGTGGTGAAGGAAATGAAGGGTCGGAGAAGCGGTGCTCGTGATGAAGAGAACAGAAGTGAAGAAATGTTCACAGGGTTAGGTTTATCCTTTAGCCTCTCTCCATCTTCCAACACTTCGGTTACCCTGCCATCAGCCACATGCCACCCCAAGAGACATCTACAGTACTAGTACACCACGTCAGCCACAATATCGCATTCCCCAAAGCATCAAACTACGTCACAGCCATCCAACATCCCAGCACCCCGAAAGACGAGCTCCACAGCACGTCGAATCACACCCGAGAAAAAAAGCCCATTACGTCGCCCAGAACCAGGCCCCTCCAATCCAGTTGTGTCCCTGGTTTCTCCACAGGGGCAGAGAAAATCAAGGTATTTAAGAAGAGCATCATTCCCTACTAGTTCCTTTTTTCCTCTTTGTTGGATATGATACGAGAAATAGTCCGAAGAGCTTATTTTTACTACGGATACCTTTTGGTGAGTTAACACATCGTGCCCATACCATGGCCACAGTTCTATAGCGGAGTGGAAAGAGAGCTGATGGTAGTTGCGAGCAGCACGAACGAACGAACGAATATAGACAACCCCGATAAACAACTAGTCTAAACGGAAAGATGCCTTTCACCTACAGCAAAGGATTTGGCGGGAGGAGGTTTGGGTGGGGCGTCTCTGGGAATAGGCAGGGTGTTAGGCCGTATGCCAGGTTTCGCTGCTGTGGATTTAATTGTTTCAGATAGTCACCTGTATTGGTTGAAACTACGATGGGACGAGGAGCAGCTACAAATGGGTGATGGTAACGGGAGCACCCATAACTTATCTAAAGCAGGCGGGAGTTCGTTTTCTCATTTTTTTCCATTTTCGGGTATTGTGGGTTGTACTTTTAATCAAACCACCCCCAAGAAAACATGACAATCAAAAAGTTCACAAAAAGCCACTCGCAGAAAGAACTGAAGAATCTCAATATTTACACCTCATCAGCCCCCCGACAACCACCACGCCAGCAACAATCCCATCCACAACTTTAACTTCAACGCCCAACCTGTCTGCGACTCCTCTGACCACCCCTTCCAACCCGACCAACCCCGCACACCCCAGGCAAACAACCCCAACATCCCTACTCTCCAACAACTTCTCAGTGGCATCCTCCATCCTCTGCTTCAGCTCTTGCTCAGGCACGGAATGCAGCTCCCCCGCGGTAAGTCCGGTACTCTGCACGCCCGCGAACCGTTCCCCACCACCCAAGAACCTATGTACCCCGTCCGTCAACAACCCCTCCCAAACCTTCCCCGTGGTAACGATCCCGAACTTCTTCTCCTGCGGAAGAACGTGTAAGGCGTGCGCCACGCTGGCCTGGAAAATCCCGATAACGGGCTTACCGGTGTGCATTCGCAGCAGCGGAACGAGCGGGTGGTCGCTGTAGCACGCTACGACGAAGGCGTCGTAGGAAGCTAGTCGCTCAAAGAGCACCGGGAAACAGACGTCTGCGCTTCTCTGGGAACCCTCGGCATCGTCGATTGACGATGGGGAAGAGGGCGGCGCTGTGAAGTAGGTGTATGTTAGGAATGGGAGGTTGAGGCTTTCGATGGTTGGCTCGAGTGCTTTGGTCATGGAGACATTGGAGTTTGGATTGATTATTAGGATTGACATTGCTAGGTTTTGTGTGTAATGGGTCTATGTTAGTGATGGATGCGTTTGTAACATGGAGTATTTGTTTAGCACTAACGGTCGGAAAGCGGTTGCTGGTGGGGTGCGATTGTATGGACGGTAGCTCAATGTGGGGAAGGTCGAACGGTCTGTGGGGTAAAACGTGGTTTGTCACATGGCGACTGGCCAGAGTTGGCCCCAGGGCCTTTGGGACCCCGATCGACGTCACAATGCAGGACCCTCGGTCGTTTTGCCTCGAAGGCGATATGAGTGCATTACGATATCATAATACCAATATAATTATACTTACTACGGTTTTGGTGCAACCTGTAATAATCCGACTGTATCTATAATAACCCAATGGAGAGAGAAATAACCCAAGCCGCATGCTTGTGTAACGGAAGATACCCAAAAAAGAACCTTTAAACTCACTCCCAGAAAAGCAAGCAAAGCCTTAGTGCAGAGACTGCCGACGAGAATGGGTGGGAGAAATAGTACTCGTATGTGCCGACACCACCCACGTATGCGCCGACACCACCCAGAAGCCAGCCCGAGGGAAACAAATAACCCCTCAGGGGAAAATAAGAATATGAGGAGGAAACGTAATCCAAATTACCCCGCCGTCCCATATCTATCCAATTTTCCCGCTTAGACCCCAAAACGCCGCGCGAAGGATAAAGACAACCGTATGAGACGCCCTGCCTAAGTAATCAAACAGAATATCAACAATTATCACCGCAAAGAAAGAAAAATCTAAACGGAATTCCATGGATTTGTTTCGACAGAACCGTTACTCCCGAAACCCCACCAATTCGGACCTGCTGCTATGCCTGCTCCGGCATCGCCGAGGCCACTAGCATCCCACCGAGCGTTCCCGACCGTTTCCACTTCGTGGTTTTTGCCATGGGATGAACAGCTGAGACAGATACATCCATCCCCGCATTTACATTCAGTCTCAGCTTCAGAGCACGGCCCAATCTGATAGTCCACCAACACAAAGGCACTGGGCGAAACTCCATTCTCAGAGACCCCGGCGGAGCTCTCCCCGTCCGGTGATGGCGGGGGCGGAGGGGTCTGAATAATTAGGTTGATATTCGCCTTGGTGGTCACAGCATGTCTATGAGCCGAACCAGTGGAGCCTCCGGCCTCTCCCACCCCGTTTACTAATCCGTTAGGATGAGGTGAAGAGAGTGTAGGTGAATTCGACTGTGAGTGAAAAGGACTTATTGGTTGATCGTCGAGTGCAAAACTACGAAGCCCTCTCACATACTCAACAGTACGGGGATTATACGGGTGGCTGATACAACCTAGACAGTTGCAGTCAGGCCCACAGTTACATTCTGCCGATTGCCTATTTTCTTCGCCCCTACCCATCATCTCGAGACCCGGGAAAAGCCCGGCTCCCACTGGAGGAGGAGGTGGCGAAGAAAACCCCGTAGCCCTTAAATACTGCACCCAAGCAAACTCCCGGGCAGTGAGAGTTACAGTCGAAGACTCAATGGGCCGCGGCAGCGGTGCTTCAAGAGGACTGGTAGTGTTATAGGTAGTATTGTACTGCGGTGGAGCAAAAAATTCGGGGTTAGGAATGGGTACCCGTGACAATTCTGGTTTAGCGACAAAATTACCACCATGGCTTCCTCCCCCGTTGCAGCAAGAGGCCATAGGCTTCGGAATGGTAGATTGGCATTGACCGATATTGGTTTGTGGGGTTTGTGATACCAGACGACCACTACTGCAGCATCCACCGCCAGGCTTAGCCATGGGCGGAGCATGTGTCGGAGATGCCTCTCCAAAAAACGGGAGACCAAGAGCCGAATTCCAGCCATCGGCGGGCATCATGCTATTACCCGTATCGTATCTCGGTGTAGGGGCCCCGTTTGAGGGTGAAAATGTAGGAACAGCAACTGGGAATTCTCGGCCTTGGATTGAAACCTTAGGATATGCTAGAGAAAATTCGCCCTCAGCTCGGCCGGAACGAGAGACCCCATTCGTGTATCCCGATCGCCCATCACCACCAGTTTTGGCCCCCGTCAAATTCGTGTCAATCACATCATACTTCGATCCCTTCTCCACCCTAGCATCCGGGCTTCCTGCTTCTTGTTGTGCCTTCAGCAAAAGTTCCATTGTAGTATCATCCCCAATCAAACTCGCTCTCCTCGCCAGACCTCCATCAGCCCCGGCAACGCTCTTCCTCTGGACTCGATGGCGCGACCCTGCGACCTTGTTCATAGAGAACATCGAGCTGCCTTGCTGTGGCGCTGGTGAAGGCAAGGTGTTTGCTTCAGCGCATGAAGATGATTTTGATATCTCGCATGACGCATGTGACTTGGAGGCAGAACCGGGAACCCCACACACACACGAGGTAACTAGAGAGGCCACAGATGTCAAAACCTGATCCAAAATCACCCGAAAGTGTTTCTTCGGAGCAAGGATAGGAGTGCAAGGTCTTGCGTACGTTTAGGAATTGCCACCGATGTGACCTCACAGTTACAACCGTTTCCCCTATGCGCTTCCCCATAGGTGTTCGTCTTAGTTGCAGTACCCCCTCCGTTCGAAATGGCGCCAGGTGACGAATGAACGAAGGTCCCAGGAGATGACGAAGATAGCGTGTGAGGGCAGCTGCTCAACGGCCTTCCTGGTTTACGGACCTTCACGAGGATTCGATCGGTGTGATTGCATTTTGAGGAACGGTGGCCCCTCATACAAGGTTCGCTGTGGTGCCCAACAGTTAGACATAATACTCTCGTCGGACATTCGGCCGTGAACGAAAGGAAAAAGCAAAGGGGGGGGGGTGCAGAAGATGTGGGGGAAGAACAGGGGAGTCACATACCATGAAAATTTCACACCATTTAGGATCGGCATTTGGAATATAAGTGCTCACTTAACTCGAGCTATTACGACCAGATAGTGGCCGATAGGAATGAATGAAAAGAAGTCGGCGTGACAGGGCCTTCTTTTCTCCGAGTCCGAAGAGGACAGCAACAACCTTGTGCCAAAAAAGTAAGGTAGGCCAAACAAAGAGCAAGGCGACAAGATGATAGGTGCTCGAGTAGATAAAAGTAATGGCGTTGCGGTGCCCTGACCGCGCGGGTATCTGACTTGCTGACTCGGATCTGTGTGAGGGGTAGGTGGACAGTTCCTTTGCGAGATGAAAGAATTGATAGGATAGGCACTATAAGAGAAACCTCGGGAGAGGAGGCTTAAAATTATCTATTGGCTGCGCTGTCCTCAACTCTCCTGCGTGCCCCAGCCAATCCGGGCACTATATTCGAAAATAAATATCCTGGAAGCCTTCAGAATCTTCCAAGATGGGATAATTATTCAGGCCTATAATGACCAGCTTAGAGCACGAGTCCGTGTTTAATGTGAACAGCAGCAAAACAGAAACCCTCTGACGGCGAATGTAAACGCTAAGTGCAGAAACCTCTTAGTCAGACGATTCCAAGGGATGGCAGTCGGGATTCCCACCCTTTACTATGACCGTCTGTCCTTGCCTTGTTCTGGTAAACGTGCGATTGCTCGTTGCGGTACAGCTGCTTCTGATAGTGCGTCGTGCTGCGCTGCTCAGCACCCCTCGATGATATGTCCCAGCACTTGGCCCGTTTGTTCCTGCCCCCGTAAGACCCTGTCGCTCATTCAATTTTTTCCGGGATCCTGATAAGCAAACAGACACCTCCACTTATGCCGCAATACGGTACCGCAAAAAAAAAGTGAACAGTCCCGATAAATCGTGGATTGGGTCCCGACAAAGAAGGACTCGGTCGATGGAATGTGGTTGCGTTAGATAGAGCCAGTTTCCACCCTTTCGGTCGTTCTTTCGTGCATCCCCCCCCCTTCAGCCTTATCCCGTGCTGGTTATAAAGTGGTCAGGCAACGACCCTCTCTCCAACAACTTTTTGCTTGTTCTCCACCTTGGGTTGCTCCCCACCCATCCCGTTCAAAGCTAACGCGACACTCAGAATGTCTCTTTCGGACCAGTCAACTCGGGGACGAGGCAAGGTGATTAATGCTCATTTCTCAAGGATGGGCGGTGAGAGTGAGCAGGTTTCACGCCACACGCTAAGGTGCAGATGCGATGTGGTGGGTGCTTCTGCACAAACGTGGGAGGAACAGCTTTTCCGTTCAAGAATTTCTTCGTGGGGTGAAGCCTTCTTTTATTGCTTGCCTCCGCTGTCACATCAGACTTCCAACCCATATCAGACTACTGGTAACCCCTCACTGATTCTGTCCCTAAGTTTATTCACAAAGTTTCCCATCCCTATATAACCAACCCCCGTCCCCCCGTACCAATAACCCCGGAAGGATGACCATTTTCCAGGCATTCATCCGAGCTTTAGCCTCCACTCCATGGTGCCCCATTAATTGGGACGACCCCTACCGACCACCTTATCGAGCCCGAATTTCACCTTGGAAAGCGGGCCGGATCCACAAAATTTAATGCTGGTTTTTTACAACATCGATTGTGCAACAATTTACCCCACCAGCTGCCCGCTTTTGGCTTTTGACGGCCACGTGCAAGCACGTTCCCTCTGAAATATTTTCTCTCCTCCCCAACCACTGATTGATCCTGTCTGCTTCCCCGCTCAATCCCTTCGGTCCCAACCGATCCCCCGAGACAACTCCACACCTGACTACCGGCAGCCCTTTTTGGACAGATACAGTATAATCCTTACTTCATTTTCCTCCTCCCAATAGCCGATATACTACTCGTACATCCCCGGTCAGTATGAGAGACCCGGAGAATGATACTTTCTCGAGAATCTTTACGGTAACCTACCCACCACTTAGACACGCAGATGCAAGCCAAGCCATAATGACCGCCACAATCAACCGGAGATTCCCTGATCAATTACGGTACGCAAGTTAGCTTTGATATGGAGCGGGAGAGAGGAAGCTAGCGATCAGAACTACCGAACTTCGTGGGGTAAGCGCCTCAATGAGTTGACTCGTCAGTTGCATTTCCAGCGCAAAGTGGGGCCAAAAAAAATTGAGGCGAATCATCTATTGGCAATTCGGTAGGGTGTTGGCAGTTGGCAGGGTTACAGTTTTCAAGCATTGCCTTGGGCAGCATTGCTGGTCCAAGCAACGGATTTGTGCAACCACATTACTCAGGGGCAAGAAGCCCGGAAGGAAAGTGGTCGTCCCATGGAATCCGGATATCGGACCGCTCCCTTGAGCATACACCTCGCTATCCCCGGATGGCCAAAACCCAAGGAATTAGTCCGGGACAGCGAATTATCCGGGACAACGAGTTAAGTCCTAGTGCAAAGCAATTTAGAATTCAGAGAATATCATGCGGGACAGCGGGGGATCCGGCAGAGTGAGGTACCGGTAAGGGGCAACGAGGTGCGACTGTATCCTCTTTCCCACAAGTGAGCACCCCGGCACCTGTGACCGAATTGATTCCATGCGTTCTCGACAGATTACCAGAGGCGGCCAAACTGCGAAGTCGCAGTTCTCGAGTACAGTACCATAAAAACTCGCCAGATTCACCGCCGGCGGTCAGCCCTCGCAATCCAAGACGAAACACCCCGAGAAGGATTAGTATTTCCCAGATGGGGTATGGCTTATTTAAGTTGAGCCTGTTAGACCCCACTAACTGGTATTCGTAATCTTGTTAACTTACTCCGTCAAGCCTATTCTGGCTTAGCGCAATGATTTCCGGTGGTGGGTTCAGCGAGTTTTTACGGTATGGTATGAGTACCGCCAGTTCATCGGAATAATTCAATCCGGCAGTGCCGTAAGCAAGCATACCGTAGTTCATCCGAAATCTCACCGGACCTAAGACTTATCATATCGCGGTCCAGAATCCCCTCTTTCCGATCAGGGGCAAGAACTAGAATCCTCCGATTACTAAAGAGACTAGACGGGACGAGCAGTCCAATCGGTCTAGGCAAGCAGAAGCCCCATCAGGGCCCAACCAAGCCACTACAGTTTACGAAATATTCAACCATGAATGCCACGCTGTCTCAGCCTTTGACATGTCAGAACCACTCCCCTGCAACTTGCGACTCCGCTCTTACAAGGCACAATTCTATTCACCCATGCTCTAGAAGCAAGAAGAAATGATCCGGGACATCAATATAGCTCCTCCTGCGTCCCCCGCCCAAATATGTAAAACTGTCCTTTTTTAAACAAAAACAAAGAATGCGCAAGCCTATTGTTAGGTAACATGGGCGCCCTTTTTCAGTTGTAATTGACATTTAAATAGCCAAGACATGCCTTCTATAAACAACCGACTGACCAAAAAAGCACCGGGGCGGGGTGCCGAGCAGATACCCCCGGAGCGAAACCATGCCTCCGTCGACCACCTGAGATCAATCCGAGATCAATGGCTTTTGGCCTCTAGCTCTTTTGTGGACTAGAGCCCGTTTTGTCATCTGCATGGCTCTAGTTCACCTGTCCACAGATTGGCGTTGAAGAATGCCTGGGCCGTGGCTCTTGACACCCACAATCCAGCACTTGGGCCTCCTTTGCTATCCGAATATTTTTTACATTATCCGTAGCACCGAAGCCCTTTTGAAAAGGGCTGCTATTGCACATCGTCCGGATCCAAGAAGAGGGCCAAATCCGGCAGCACACAATAGCAGCGCTCTCCAAAAACGCTTCGACATTACTCGAGTACAAGTACTTGCTACGAGTAGTCACATGCCAGCTCCCTCCCTATGCATGCGTGCGACCCTACAGAGTCCACCTTTTGATATATGATAGACCACCGTACTGCACCCTATGATGCTAAAGCTTCCGATAATAATCCCCGATACAAAAAAAATTGAAATTGAAAAATTGAAAACAAAAAGGAGCCCCGCATCACATTAGCGCATTAACTAGACCACGGTAACTTACTCCCGCACCGACAAATTGCTTGTCCTAACTTATCCTAACCTACTATACTCGAGCACTAGCAGCCACAATCAGACCTCCTACGAGTATAGTAATGCTTTACAATGACGCTATTCCAAAGACACCTGCATAAATTTCGTTGCCCACACGCTTGTTCCCATGTTTCAAACAAGCAAACAAAGGAACAAACAAACAAACAAATACACATCCGCTACGCTGCTGTTCTATTTGCTTCCAGCGCGTTAAGGTGAAACTCAAATCCGCGCCGATAATCTCGCTTATTCCCTTGCCTTCCTTGGAGCAGCGTAGGGTAGGTGAAGTAAGGGGAGAGCAAGGAAGCGCTTGCCAATCACCGCGGCTTTTTTCTTTTTCTGCTTTGTTTTTTCTTCCTCTCCACCATAGTATTATAGCGTTATGCGGTCTCTTTTAGAGGATTTTTATTTAGGTGAGAAGAATAGGGTTTATCGCCCTTGTTGGTAGCGCAGGTGTTTTGGTTACCGCATCGCAAATACCTTGGTTAAAGTTAGCCAGTGTCATGGAATGTTTTTATTTTTGTCCCCTCCTTGTCCTTGAAGGTACAGTAAATCTAATGATGTCGCATGAGATGCAGGATTATTATGCAGCTGTTGTGCAATGCTGTATAGTACAGTTGCTGGTTGGGGGTCTTCTTTATGTAGACTACTTAATTAATGAAGACACTGCTCGAGAACGGTATTAAAATATTATGATGTCGATAGCTTGCGGTGGCGATGGGTATGTTAGCCAGTTCCGGCATTCGAGCGAAACTGGCTAACATGGCTGCCCCTTCTCCCTTTTCCTGAGAGGTCAGGGCGTGCTCCGTGCTCGAGATACAACTACCGGTACTGTACAGTACAGTATTGTACTCGTACTGTACTGTGCTTCCCTGGTTGAACATAACACAAATAGTCCTCTCGAGAACCACTTTCCCCATCCACACGGTACAGTACTTGTACACATAACTTGGACTTCTGAATGGATAAACACTGTGCTATGCATGACTGAGTTGGGTTGGGTGTATTTATTCCTCACACGTCCTGCGGGGTACAAGGGGTGGTGGTCGGGTTTAAAGGTGGAAATTTAGGTTTCCCAAAGGCGCACTTGCGGCAGATTGCCCGAACGGTAACCCTTTTCTTTCTTTTATTTCCCGCCGTTCCCGTTCCAGTCTTTGCCAGGTTCGGCACGATACAAGCAATTGGCGCTGCCTCCCCCTCGGGCAAGCTTGACCCAACGGTACCATACGGTAACGGTACAGATTGCAATTTATTTGTTTCCTTTTTTTAGAACGTTAGAGGTTGATAGGGGGACATGGAGGGATGGGGCCACTGGGTTGTGATGGGATGGGATGAATTTGAGCTGCGTTACTATATCGGGATTGTAAAGGGGGTTGTTGTTGAGGATGGGAAAGTTTCAGTTGGTGACAGCCCTACCCGAGACGATCTCTACGAGTACTCGAGTCTGGGTAGAATTTGTTTTTTGTTTGGCGAAACAAGGGATGCGGAACGCCTCCACCTCCACATCTGTCTCCACCACCGCCAACCCCTTCCCATCCACCCCCAGCAAGGAGAATAATGTCATAAGTTACCATAGTCGGATGGATGGGTGGATGGAGCGAGGGCGAGAGGATGAAAAGGGGAAGGGCTGGGGAGGAGAGAGTTTACCTTTGGCACCTCTTTCGCCAATATGACGCTGAACGGATGCTGCTCGACCTGCAAGTAGGCTAGAGTTACTTTATCTCGCACGATTTGATACTCGCTGGTTTAAAGCCCTCCGGCGGTATAAACTCTAGGCCGCGAGCGAGGAAACCTTTTATTCAATCCTGAAACCTTCGTGGAGTTCTTATTTCATTTTTATTTCCTTGCTCCTTTCTCACACTCTTTCCGACACAAGCTGGAAACGGTTGATGAAAATAGCTTGTGACCAGTGAACGGGTGGCTAATGTTACAGCTTCTTCCCTCAGTCTAGATGCATAGCATTGTATACAAATATAAATATAACTTTTATTTATTTTTCCTTCTATCTTTTCTCTAATTGAATTTATTTTATTCCAACTGTTTTTAATTTAAACGCCTGTAATTGTAGGTGTATTCGAATGCCATACTGTGCAGTATCAGAGTCCCGGCACAGCAGCATATGGGTACTGTACCATTTACTATTGTCCTACAGCTACGATACCGGCACTGGAGAGCTCCCCTTCTTTTGTTTTCCTTTCTTCGCACAGGTTTCTTTTTTACCCTTTTCCTCCCATTTGTCACTCCCACCCCTCCCTTCTTTTTATTTTATTTCCCCTGCCTGCTTGCTTGCTTGACCACCCGCCTTACCTCCGTTCGATCGAGCGAGTGCGAGGCATTGAGATGTTGCCGCACTGCAACTCCTTGTTCCGCTTTCGCTTAAATAAGAAAGGCATGACAAAAGTCGAGGCGCCGAGTTGCATGCATAATTAATCCAGTTCCGATTTGGAGGGGTGGGATGGCGTGGGAAATTTGCATGATGCATGCAACTGGCAGGACTTGATCACTCAATCAATAAACTTGAAGAACCTACCGTATGAGAGCTCCTGACACGGAGAGGGAAGAGGTCAAGTGGATGGCGTTCTGAGACCGATAGTGGCAATTTGGCTCAGATAATGTGGAAAGTAAAGCGGAGGCAAGTAGGAGTCAATCGTTCAATCAATCAGATTGCCCTGCTCTGCTTGCACTTTCCAGCTTGCTTGCTGCTTGTTAGAATAACTATATCCGTTGAAGATTATGTACAGTACAGTACAGTATCGTGCTGCATAGTAATACTACCCCGAAATTCCAGTCACTTCCCTCTTCCTTCTCCCCCCCCCCCACCCTAGAAAAAAAAAGGGAAAAAAAGAAAGAAAAAAAAAGGGTCAAGAAAACTGCCGGTGCTAGCGCCTGAGACCCCGTATCTGACTGCGTGCATAATTTTATGTCTGACCAACAAACAAGTCCACTCGCTCCCAAACATGAATTCGCCTATATAACCTAGCAGGCACTGCCCCACGGAACTTTTCTGCCCACACTCAGCCTTCGCAACCTCCCACCCTCCCCATTCGCAACCTCGCCATCATCATCATCATCACACACCCATACACACACTCAACCCCACCAAACCTTACCTGACTTGATCTTACCCTACCCCTTACCCTATCCTAGTAATAAAAAAAAGGTTCTTGATTGTTGAAAAGGAAGGAAAGGAATTGAGGACAAGAAGATTATCGCCTAGCCTATCACCTATATCGAGGCCTTTTTCCCCCTCTTTCCATCTTATACCCCTTATACAACTTATCAACCATGAAGGTCGAGGAAGCGGAGCAGGGCAGTGCTTCCCCGGAAAATGCATCTTCCGTGTCGAGCTCGAAGAAACGGAAGCATGAAGAGGCGACTCCGCAAGAGAAGCATGAATTGTTCCTGCATTCGACCAGGAATCCACATCTCAAACAGGTTCGTAAACACATACACACACACTGCATACACAACAACCTATCACGTTCAATTCCGTCCCATTCTCAATTCCTTCCTATCCTATCTCCCTCATAGTCCCCCCTCCTGCCTTACCTCGCCTCGCCCCAAAACGTCAAAATGAAAGAGGAGGAGGTCCATCAGGATCATAGATGATTGAATGATTGAATCAAGAATTGAACGAGAAAAAACAAAGCAAAAGCCCCTCTTTTTATTTCCTCCTTTTTTCTAAATTATTCTTCGTTCACAGAGAGAGCTCGCCGAGTGGTTCGAGCTGACCTTCCATAAAGCTATCAACCAATCCACAGTTTCGCGGAACTTGAAGAAATTCAAGGCCAGCCTAGCACTGGCAGATGACCCGACAACCGGTAGCAACAACCAAAATGGCTCACCCACGACTCCTACGCCGTCAAAGAAGCAACAAAAACAGCAGAAACAGCAAAAACAGCAAAAACAAGAACAGGCCAAGGAGAAGGAGCAGGGAAAACAGCAACAGCAGCAGCAAGAGGAGAAGGTAGACGAAACAAACAAGTCCCCAGCACAAGTCAGTGTCCCAATTCGCTCACCTCCACCGCTACCTACACCACCGGTAAAGCGCGAAGACGGGGAGGTAGCTAGCTCCGCGGAATTGGACAAGGCCCTGCACGAATGGTACTCCGAGCAGTGCGACAAGTCTATTCTAAACGACGACTCACTAAAGGCGAAGGCGGAAGAGATCAACTTGCAACTGTACCCTGACGAGAAGACCCGGAAGCAGATTACTAATGCCTGGGTCTGCTCCTGGAAGCGCAAGCACGCGGTCGCCCAACCAGACACACCTGTCAGCCCCGAGATTGAGAGTCGGCGGGAAGCGGAGGAGGGAGCGGAGGGAGACAAGGATAGGGACGAAGATGAGGAGATGAAGTCGGAAGGAGATAGTGTCAGTAGCACTACTTCTACCCCCCCGCCCAAGGCGGGTGAGTCGGAGGAGAAGAGAAGACGGAAGGAGATCAAGAGGCTAAGGAAAGATATTGAGAAAAGGGATATTCAGATGGCAAAGGCGAAGATAAGGAAGGAAGCATCGCTCCGGAGGCTCGAAGAGCTAGAGAGGGAGAACGCAGCGGCGAGATGATGGGATTAACCTTTTCTTCCTCTATTCTTTATTCTTTCCATCTCAATCGGCTCACTCTTGATCTCATACTTTTCTTCTCGGTCATCTCCTCATCTCATTCCACTACTTTCGGGCAATGCAACGATATCATCTTTTTTATCTGGGAGGGAACATTTTGTATAATAGGGTAAAAAAGGCGCAAACGACAGGCAGGGTTCTTCATATTTTTCCTCTTCTAACGTTCATATTTGTTTTACTGTTTTTGTTTCTTTCTCCTTTATTTTTTGTCTAGTTTTTTTTTGTCTCTTTCTTTTTTTCTTTTTTCTTTTTTCTTTTCCCCTATTGCTTACGTTTCCTTGCTTCCTCCGCAATACCAGTATCAGTATCAGTATCAGCGTTAGTATCAATTATCAGTTTCTTGCTTGCCTTCTTTCGTCAACCGTGTCATCATTCATCACACACAATGCTGGCCCTCCAAGCCCCCCATGCCAAAATCCCGACTCGTTCCGTCCACCTTCACGTGGACAGGACCACTATAAATACTATGCAATAAAAACTGAAACACGAGTGAGAACCAATGACCTCCTCTCCAACCTACAAATAGCATCAAGAGTCAATGCGTCCTGGTACAGGTATAACCCAACCGGCACATACACTCCTCTCCGCACCAGGGACGGTCCGGTGAACTATCGAGGTCAAGAATGCATGCATGCATATTTTACTCGGGCATGAACATGGGTGATCAAGGATCAGGATATATCAAAACTTCTTGCTTATTCGAACACTTTCCATAAACCAAATATACTTGTATTCTCCCCATTTTTTCCACGAGGGGGGCGGTAGAACAGTTGGGCCTCCAGAATCCCTAAGCATCCGATTACCCGTACCGTATCCACCACCCCCCGCCCCGGTCACGGTATCTACCTACAGTACCTACAAGTACCGTACCCACAGTGCTACCTACAAGTACAAGTGCCTCCCTATCCACCCGCCTACGAATGTACCGTTTTTTTGCGTCACGCACGCGATCACCGGGAGCAAGCGAGCGAGCGAGCATATCATCATGGCCTGAAGAATGGTGCCGTGTCGTGAGTGTGCAGGCGGAACATAGCTCACCGTGGTGGGCGGGATAGGGGGGGATCCCCTAATTGGAGTGCTATACTACACTACTATTCGAGCCCGAAAAGTGGGAAAAATGGGGGGGAGAAGAAAGTGAGAAAATAGAAAATAAAGGTAAAAAAAATGGAGTGTCCCAATTTCAAATTACAAAGGCTCCCGAATGGCGATTTTTGTTTTTTAGTTTTTTTTTTTGGATGGATGGATGCATAGATGATAGGATAGATAGGAGGGGTTTGGAGGTATGGGGTGTTGAAAACATTAATAATTTTTGGGCGAGATCTAGATAGGGGCTTGAAGGAAGGAAGGAACGAAGGAAGGAAGGCTGGGCCGGATCCACATGCTTTCTGCTACGGTTATTGATTGTCAAATCTCCTGAAAGGACGGTTGATCAGTCGGGTATGTTTTTAATAAGATGGGCAATACCGGTACTGTAGGTGGTTTAACCGGGCTGACTGGGACATAAATTACTGTGTTGCTAAGACGTGAGAGTCGGGGGGGGGGGGGGGGTGGATGGATGGGTTTGATTTTACCACTGGTGTATTG
>Ga0307517_10001788_pt1 | contig 35406 bp, 30 predicted proteins | sample 23_EM_MG_FD_194515 | JGI IMG/M metagenome (GOLD analysis project Ga0307517, IMG submission 194515) | Populus trichocarpa ectomycorrhiza microbial communities from riparian zone in the Pacific Northwest, United States - 23_EM | ecosystem: Host-associated > Plants > Roots > Unclassified | place... | reverse complement strand
ACTCATTTAAATTTTACCAGAATAAATAAAGCAAACCTACATGAGCGAAGGGTCAAATACTTTGGTGACGGGATTTGCCGGGCAGGTAACATGGCAGGTAACAACCCACTCCATTGGGCGGTAAACCTTAATATTGGCCCGGTGGAGGCCTTCGTCCTCAATAACTGCAAGCATCCTTTCGATTGTCGAGACACTATCAGAAATGGCGAACGAGGCTGTGCGTTCTTCTCCATGGAATGAAGTTAATGTGATCCAATGATACTGAGTGAGAACGTCGTCTGTTTAGATTGAATACGAGCGAACAAATGTCGAAATCGATCGAATTAGGGGCCCCGAATCAGATTTAAATCGTGTGAAATCCGTTGACGTCGGTTTTTGCGACCACAGAAACAACACAGAAATATCTTAACTCCAAATTTCTTACGCATCTGATTGGCATCTGACTTCTCAAGCTCGTGCTCGCCCGCTCTCAGCAAGGCACACATGGACGTATTGTTCACTAATAGCAGGATCACGTGTTCTTTCCAAAGTTCATCTCATCCGCCCATCAAAAAAGCTTCTTTGTCTGCAAAGGTGGCCGTTACGTGTCAAGGTCACTTTACTTTGAGCATGAACACCACCGACATGTGGTATGTACCTCCACTTATCCTTCCGCAATCTGAATTTGCCGACACGGTTGTGCCTGGTTTTCGCAAGCGTCGCGGAGTGTAGGAGATGATAGAGGTTCGTCAGGCAGTGCACATGGGATGGATGAAACAGCTTGCGAAAGCACAACCCCAGATGTGTGTTTGATCTTTTGGCCGCATTTTTTCTCTCACGAAAATCACTGTAGTTTCCAATGACGGCACAACGCGGCACTGTAAGTCCCCCTCCAGGAGCTGCGGAATCCCTCCCCCAACCTTTTCCCAATGTCCCTCATCCTCCCTACATTGTGCGAGATGCAGTGCCCTTAAACCCACTTCATGAGTCCCCTCCTGACATCTACCCCAACTTCATCCCTTTTATTGATGACCTCAAAAATTCCCTCGAGTTCCAGCGAGCTTTCCAGCTTGCGACATTGGCCAATGGAGACCTGGATGATGACCAGATAGAACTACTGCGAAATCCTGTCGAACGAATTAGCAAGATTGATGATGATAGTATACTGTTGTCGCGCAAACTCTTCCTTTCAACTCTGAGTGCTTCAAATCAAGTTTACGAAGGCGTGCGGTCAAACATCATGGAAATTCACCCCGACGATGCCCTCTTATCCTACAAGGCAGTGAAAAAGGCCCTCGCAACCTTAACGGGGGTGATACCGATCGTCCACACTGACTTGTGTCTAAACTCTTGTGTGGCACGTACGGGACCCTTCTCCAATTTCGAGACCTGCCCAATGTGCTCAGAACCACGATATGACCCCATTGTTCTTGCTGCGATCTTTGGCAATGTCAAAAACTTACGGCAAAAATCTTATACCATGCCTTTGGGACCACAGCTCCAGGTGCAGTGGAGGACACCGGAGGGCGCATGAAACATGGGACACCGCAAACATCGAACAGAAGAAAATTTCCAGGAGCTTGATGAAACGGGTGGATAGATCACAGCCTATGATGTTTACTACGGCCGGGAGTATCTTGAGGCAGTTGCTCGGGGGGGTATTTCAGAAAATCATGTACTACTCGTGTTCTCGATGGACGGTGTGCAACTGTATCAAGACAAGGAATCGGATTGCTGGATCTATATTTGGGTCTATTGGGGGGCCTTGCTATAACTGGTCACGTACACCGTTGTTATAACCGGAAGCTTCCTTGGGTAGAAATACCTGAGTTACTCATGTAACGTAGCCAGCGAAATTTCATTTGGGATTACAAAAATGGCGAACGAGGCTGTGCATTCTTCTCCATGTCATGAAGTTATGTGATCCAAGATGACGCATCGGGGAGGCCTTGCTGCTTACAATAACCGGAAGCATCCTTTGCATTGTCGAGATACAAAATGGCGAACGAGGCTGTGCGTTCTTCTCCATGACGTGAAGGTAATGTGATCCAAGATCTTAGATGAAGCATAATAGGGTGGATCATTGTTCATTTAACCAGAACCTTAATGGGTCGACACAACTACAGTATATTGAACTACAGTGCAATACAGGTCGCCTCCGATACCGACGCAGCAAAGAATTCACAGCAAACTGACAGCATAGATACAGCATAGAAAAATTAAGAGCAATCAGGACACTACCCCTCCATTCGTTCGACGAAAAACCCAAGTTCTTTCCTTCTTGAAACTCTCCATCCGCACAACCGAAGTGCCCAAAGACCATCCACAAACGTGATAATACCAAGACTGACGACAAGACTACCTCCACTATCAACAATGCATGTTTGTCAACAACATAGTACAATAGGCAAAAGGATTAGTAGCCGACTCACAAGACCCATTTGTGATACGTCCAAGCACTATCTGGTGTAATTCCAATTCGAGGAAGCGCGATCGCCCAAGGGAGACAGTAAAATATGTTGGAAACGAGAGACTGGTAGAGATACCTGATATCACGAGACGCGTCATAAATGGTAAGGTAAAATTAGAACGAAAAAATGACAAACCATCGTGTCTGAGTCGCTAGCAATATAGTCGCCAGTTGTGTCGAAACAGCGTAACAAATATAACACCAGTCGATGCTCTTCCACATCATGGCAGTGATAGCTGCTACTTCGTCTGATTCAGAGAGGTATTTCGCGAATGGTCCGGCCCCGCCGAGGGCCAAAGCAATGCACATCGGGCATTCGACTAAGAGAGCAATAAGTACAGATCGGAAGGCAGGAGCCGTAATGACTGGCAGAAAGGTTTGTTAGAATTTCAGTACAGCGGTTAGACTGGATTTAAGAGGGAGGACTAACATCGTATGTCAGCCCATGAAGCTCTAGCATCTGGCGTCTGTTTAGATTGCTGAAAAATGCCCCAACGGTGTCCTACGAATGCATTCGAGGTGGCTTCCAGCGCTTGAACGGGGACCATGATAATACCCCATCGGATCGTGTTAAATACACCCCATGCAGTGGCGTATGTTTGACCCATCGAGACCACACCATGAATTTGCCATAAGCTATTAATGCCCACGTCAGTCCCAACAGAAGCTTTCCAGAGATTATGATATACCCACTAGATCGCGTTTCGGATTGAACTCTCGGCGAATGTCCATCTCCCAGGAAGAACAAGGACTTTAAGAGAAGCCAATGAGAACCACCTCAATGGCGTCTGAGTATCTGCACGGGCGGTAGATTTCTTGGCCAGGTATAGGAAGTATACAAGCCCGACTAGAGCTCCTGTGAGACTGCGGGATGAAATGAGTTGTGAGATGGATTATGTGATTACTACATCGAAAAGAAGGGGGCGTACTCGCAAATAAGCTTAATTGTAGCCTGAGTATGGATAGTCGGATTGAAGCCTTTAACATGTACGGTGGATATCAGCGCAAGTTCTAGGAATATTTGGATCATGGTTTGGACAGAGGACATCAAGAGCGGTACGCTATACAATACTAGTCAGTTATCGCCACACCTATAATCTCGATAACATACTCTGGTTTGTCCAATGCACGCGTTCCAAAGCTAACCGCAGTATTAAGAGTACTCGCAAGTGCGTCGAAGGCCAGAATCCGGAGATACTTTACCGATGTTGCACGTACTTGGCCTGGGACGAAAGCGCCTACGAATCCAGGTGCAGCAAATAGAAAGACAATGGAAAGGAGGAAGCCGAGGCACGATTGGATAGTTATGAGGGTGTATGTCAGTGATAGCCTATGGACGAGCTCCTCAGTTGTGTCTCGAGTCGGGTCACCACGTCCAATGGTAGACCTATGTACTAGTAATAAACATGAATAAAATATTCGACGAAGGGGATCCTTACCATGCCGCTCTCGGGAGACCTTCGTTCAAAACTTCAACAATAACAGAGAAATCTGCAAGGCAATTTGAATTTTGTCTGTTAAAAGTTGAAGCGACTGTGCAGTAACTTACAAGTATAAGCGTCGGTGGTAGAGACCAAAGACGAATCGATATTTGCTATCCACATCTTCGATAGAGTGCCATATACCGCGGGGAGAAGGAAGGCAGTAATATTGAATAGCAAAGCTCCACGGTAACTATCACATCCTTATACTTAGCCAGGCCCGAATGAAGAGCGAGATAAGAAAAGCACCTTGACCTCAAACGCGATAACCAGGATAGTTGCTGCTGCGAACTCTCATCATGAAAGGTTGGGAGCTCGGAGGGAGACTTGTTGTCCTCGTCCATTGGCGAATTCGGAGAATTCGGATCATGGATTGTGAAGTCAAGGGAGGAGTCCGAGCGAGGCAGGAGGGCATAGGACGAAGAACTCATTTAGATCATCTAAACGCCGATTTTGGTGCACGTTTTCGATGATGTGCCTTAAACTGCTGGAGTTGTTTCCGGACCGTTGCTGCCAATGCTCGCTGGTTTATCGACGAAAAGAAACACCAGGATCGATCAAGTTCTTGGGCTGGGTTGACGTTGGGCTGAGTGAGGTCTGTGCCAGTGCCCAAAGTGCCACTCGTCAACGCCTACAGCATCAACGCGGAGTTGCTGCAAAGTTTATTTTAAGCTCCGACCCGAAGTCCGCGGCTACTCACATCAGCACGCATGCTCACGGGGCCTTGTCAAGGCCTTATACCCACGAACACCTCTGACAAAACGCTAGGAAAAACGGTGGTTTGAGGTATTTTTAGTCCAAATTCTGCCTGTCTTGATACTGGGAGGTGGTCTGCTCAAGGGTCATTGGAATTATGGAGCAAATATGAAGGGTCATTTGGCGAGCCGCTAGCGTCACCTATTTCCCTTCACTTTTTCCCCCTGCCGGAGTCCCAATTAATTATTATATGTACTTACTACTCATGATACCGCCATCTGATGGATCCAGCTGTCCAAATATTATATACCATCATCCAGGACAAGATGTTTAAGAACAAGAAAAAGTAACTCGGGTCATATTTCATAAAATTTATGCATGGCCACATGGCCGTATATCAAGTCAATGGCACTTGAAGATTCACGAAACTCTATACTTGCACAATTCAAAAAGTAGAATAAAATGACAATGAAGAGGACGTACCTGCTTGTTTAGGTATAGATGTTAAAGTCGTCGGGTATGTATTTAACCACTGGTAGCAGGGAATGTCTTGAAGTAAAATAGGTTCCCACTGAGCGAGAAGTGCTTTGGCCCGATTACAGAAGCCGTAACGATTGTTTCCAGGTACGAGTGAAGGTTCACTGCGGCCAATCGCGTACATCACAAAATGCAATTTCGAGACCTTCAAAATTTCCCCACAAATTAATACGCAAGGTTCTCAGCACTAAAAAGAAATCCACACACGTGAAGGTAGCCACTTGCTGAAATACCATATCCTTCAATAGTGCTGAAAACCTGATCCAATTGGCGCCAATGCGTTAAATTGAAGAGGATCCTGTGGGGTGTTGGGCGACGTGAAAGATGGGGAATCCCTTCTAGCAATATATGCTTCCATGAGTTGATAAGGGCAAGCACCTCTTTGTCCAATCCACCGACTTGAGGGGATGGTTGTATGGCAAAGTACCCATCGCGACACATACTTTCCGTTGTGAATCTCAGTTGTAGAGTTCTCAGCGTACGGAATTCTTCAGCGTTTGATAGCATTTCCAATATTGCGATCAATGGAGTCAAATGGAAAAAGGAAAGGAGGGAGGAGTCGAGCATCAGAATGTGAAGGGACTGGAGCCTTGGAGCCAGTATTGGACTTTCCAAGAGATTGGACAGATCACGGTGTGGTGGGAGGGGAATCTCAAGGCGTTCGAGTTGAGGGGTGAGATGGAGTAATAATGTCAAATGACCTTGCGATGCGGAGTTTACAGCAGTGATTGAAAGGGTACGTAGGTTGCAAGGTAGGCTTCGCGAAATCATGGAGGATATAGCAAGAACAGCGCCATAGGCTCGACCGTGCACATCTATTTCCTTGATGGAAGGGAGAATAAGCCGTTCAAAAAATACCTTTGCTGGATATTTTGCGGTGTTAAATAAACTGAATGTGATTACCAGAACTTCGAGGCGAGGGAGTGTGATACGAGGTTCCAGTGAGTCGGCAACAATACTGTCAGTATGTTCCGAGTCCCAGTAGATTTCCAGGTATACTAGATTGGAGAAGGCGGGTAGGGAATTAGCATTAGGTGTACCAATCTGGCCCGGAAGACCTTTGTGGATATATGAGCTGAGCTGGTGAAGGGGAAGAATCACTCGGAGACGGTCATTGTCAATAGTGACTTTTTCAAGTCGAGGTGCAATGCTAAACATGTCAATGTCGATGATGGTGATTGGTCCCTTGGTTCTCCAGAACTTCAGGTGTAATCCTGATAGTCTTGGGAGACGGCCTTTCACATCCTGGAAGACCATGACGGTTTTCGCGGTCAGGGTCAGATTGAGATATCGCCATCGCTCAGACTGAGCCATCAAGATTAAAAGTAAGGAGAGACGCCTGTCACCTTGATTCATGATACCGCTGATCGAAATCCGAAGGTCAACATTTCCTGATCGTTGGAGAATCAGTTTGAGCCTATCCTCCTGGGGGTGAAGTTTTGTCGGTTTTTTGTTAAAATTGATGGTAATGTAGTTCCATAAGATAGGCGTATCGTGGACAATCGTTCTCCATGATCGACAGACCTGGCTTAAAGACCATGCGAGTGTAGACGTGGTTTGGGGATCCCAATGTGTTTGCAGAAATATAACTTGGAGAAGCTCTGGGGGAAGCCTGCGCAAAGGGGATATGATCGATTCGTGGGCTGTGATATTCCTGATGATTGTCGCTTTACGGTCTTCTAGAGTGTTGACGCTCCGAGAATAGGACGAATAGTTGTCAATCTTAAGCTTCAGGGCAATTATTTCACCCCGCATCGCTTTGATCGTATTCCTAACCAGAGTTTCTTCCGCATCTGAGGGAGAGTCGTTCGATGTCAAAAGGTGGGAAAGAGGGGTAGATGAAGGATTGTTTCCGGTTCGCCTTTGCAGTTTTGAGAACATGGCCAAGTGCAGTGTCTTCAAGGAAGCCTGTGGCAAAGGGTTGTAAGCGGAGAGTCGAGACAATGATCATCGATCGTTCACACTGCCTCCACCTGAGTCCCCACTGCTAAACTGCTAAAAGCCGTCCCATTTCTCAACGCCATAATCTTGCTTTTTGCGGTTCAGGTTAATCTCCTGGAGCTCTGCACGAATCCTTCGAAGCAGCAGTGACTCCCTTCCACCATTACTGGTTGATCGAAATTCTCATGAAATAGCTGGACACGTGCAAGAGGTACTAGTGTAGTTTGAAAAAAAATTTGGAGGCCCACTGTTTGAATTTAAACTCCAGCGCGGCCATCATCGGCGAGTGTGCCATCGTCCAACCTTTCTACTCTTTCACTGCATCGTTTTTTGTGCCAAAAAAACATGGAATATGTAGCTAGATCTACCTAGAGTGCACCTTCCAAACATTGGAGTGATCCGTGCAGAGTTGCGGGAGAAACCGAACTGGGGGTCAAACCGAACATGGGGTGAACGATGGTTATCACTCCACCTACCTTTCCTTATCTTGGGAGCTATAATGAGCAGGCTCTCACAGTGCATAGTTTCTGCGTGTTTGTCCTTCACTGGAGCGTGCCAAATAATATCTCAAAGCTCGTGGTTCCCATGATATAGTTCTTTACCGCTTGTTTACCACCCTCACTATTGGAATGCCCAACATGAAGGAGCCATACTACAGAAACACGGGGTAAGTCATGTAACTTCTTGGGATTTTTGTTTCTCAATGTTTTTTCTTGATGCATACTGGATAAAAAACGAGTTCACGACGGAGCGGCGTGTTACAGTGTGGATGACCGCATTCCCTATGGAAATCGTAGCGGTCATCGCATTCTTCGTGTTTTATGGGTGGCTCATCGCCGATCGGCAATGGTGTTCCATTGATACAAAAAAATTCAGGTCGAGGGATGGTACTGGCCAGACCAAGGCCAGGCTGTGGAGGTGGAACCAGAAGAGGAAAAAGTACCCAACGAAACTGCCTTGAATTTGCAAGGGTCATTGGAATTACCGAGCAAAATGAGTGCTCATTTCTATTTCCCTTGTTCCCCCGACGGAGTCCCAATTAGATGTACTCGTATCACCGCCATCCGATGGGTCCGACTGTCCAAATATTATATACCGTCATCCAGGACAAGATGTTTAAAAACAAGAAAAAGTAACTCGAGTCATATTTAATAAAATTTATGCATGGCCGCATGGCTGTATATCAAGTCAATGGCACTTGAAGATTGACGAAACTCTATATTTGCACAATTCAAAAAGTAGAATAAAATGACAATGAAGAGGACGCACCTGCTTGTTTAGGTATATATGTTAAAGTCGTCGGGTGCGTATTTAACCACTGGTAGCAGGGAAGGTCTTGAAGTAAAATAGGTTCCCACCGATCGAGAAGTGCTTTGGCACGACTACAGAAGCCGTAACGCTTGTTTCCAGGTATGAGTGAAGGTTCACTGCAGCCAATTGCATACATCACAAAATGCAATTTTGAGACCTTCGAGGTTCCCTCATAAATTAGTACGCAAGGTTCTCGGCACTAAAAAGAAATCCACGCACGTGAAGATAACCACTTATTGAAATATCATATCCTTCAATAGTGCTGAAAATCTGATCCAATTGGCGCCAATACATCAAATTGAAAAGGAACTTGTGAGGTGTTGGGCGACGTGAAAGATGGGGAATCCCTTCTAGCAATATGTGCTTCCATGAGTTGATAAGTGCAAGCACCTCTCCGTCCAATCCACCGACTTGAGGGAGTGGTTGTACGACAAAGTACCCATCGCGACACATACTTTCCGTTGTGAATCTCAGTTGTAGAGTTCTCAGCGTACGGAATTCTTCAGCGTTTGATAGCATTTCCAATATTGCGATCAATGGAGTCGAATGGGAATAGGAAAGGAGGAGGGTGTCGAGCATCAGAATGTGAAGGGACTGGAGCCTTGGGGCCAGTACTGGACTCTCTAAGAGATTGGACAGATCACGGTGTGGTGGGAGGGGAATCTCAAGGCGTTCGAGTTGAGGGGTGAGATGGAGTAATGATGTTAAATGATCTGACGATGCGGAGTTTAGACTGGTGATTGAAAGGGTACGTAGGTCGCAAGGTAGGCTTCGCGAAATCATAGATGATATAGCGAGAACAGAGCCATAGGCTCGATCGTGCACACCTATTTCCCTGATGGAAGGGAGAATGAGCCGTTCAAAAAATGCCTGCGCTGGATATATTGCAGTGTTGAATAGACTGAATGTAATTTCCAAAACTTCGAGGCGAGGGAGTGTGATACGAGGTTCCAGTGAGCCGGCAACGATACTGTCAGTATGTTCCGAGTCCCAGTAGATTTCCAGGTATACTAGATTGGAGAAGGCGGGTAGGGAATTAGCATTAAGTGTACCAACCTGGCCCGGAAGACCTTTGTCGACATATGAGCGGAGCTGGTGAAGGGGGACAATCACTCGAAGATGGTCACTGTCAATAGTGACTTTTTCAAGTCGAGGTGCAATACTAAACATGTCAATCTCGATGACGGTGATTGGTTCCTCGGTTCTCCAGAACATCAAGTGCAATTCCGATAGTCTTGGGAGACGGGCTTTCACGTCCTGGAAGGCCATGACGGTTTTCGCGGTCAGGGTCAGATTGAGATATCGCCATCGCTCAGAGTGAGCCATCAAAATTAAAAGTAAGGAGAGACGCTTATCGCCTTGATTAATGATACCGCTGATCGAAATCCGAAGGTCAACATTTCCTGATCGTTGGAGAATTAGCTTGAGCCTATCCTCTTGAGGGCGAAATTCTGTCGGTTTTTTGTTAAAATTGATGGCAATGTAGTTCCATAAGACAGCTGTGTCGTGGACAATCGTTCTCCATGATCGACAGACCTGGCTCAAAGACCAGGGAAGTGTAGACGTGGTTTGAGGATCCCAATGTAATTGCAGAAATATGACTTGGAGAAGCTCTGTGGGGAGCTTGCGCAGAGGAGATATGATCGAGGCGTGGGCTGTGATATTCCTAATGATTGTCGCTTTACGGTCTTCTAGAGTGGTGACGCTCCGAGAATGGGACGAATACTTGTCAATCTCAAGCTTCAGGGCAGTTATTTCCCCGCGCATAGCTTTGATCGTGTTCCTAACCAGAGTTTCTTCAGCATCTGAGGGTAGGTCGTTCGATGTCAAAAGGTGGGAAAGAAGGGAGGATGAAGAATTGTTTCCGGTTCGCCTTCGCAGCTTTGAGAACATGGCCGAATGCAGTGTCCCCGCTTGTGTTGAGTCGGAGGAGGCCTGAGGTAAATGTTCGTAAGCGCGGACACGTAATTCTCAGATCATTTGCAACACTGCCTCCGGGATCATCAGAATAGGACTATTGACTATAAGTACCGTACTGACTGCCAAAAGCCATCCCGTCTCTCAACGCCATAATCTTGCTCCTCGTGGTTCAGGGCCATTACTCTCCTCGAGCTCTGCACGAACCCTTTGAAGCAACACAGTGACTCCCTTTCACCGTTACCCCGAATGACATTTCCATGAAATTAGGTGCCAGTCGGGCAGGGGTCGCGTTCGTTGAATGACTGTGCAATGACTGTGGAGCTTGTTGCGAGAAATTTCTTGAACCTATGTAGATCTTGCTGAACTTGTTCGACTCCCTACTGACACCTGTCGTCGGATACGCGCACGTGCAAGAGCCATGGTTATTTTTAGATCACAAGCACTTGTATCGTTCAACATGGACAAGTTGAAGGAATGGCATGCGGTAAAATCTTTAGGAACTGTTTTGTCTGTAACCCCCCGACAGATTTTTCAGAGAATTTAAAGACTCGGGGAACTCCTCGCGGTAGCCGTAGGAGCGTAGAAGCTGCGAATGCTCGTTCCCAACCGTGAATCCCACCCGTTCGTGATCTTCGATCCACATTCGCAGAATCTGTAGGTATGTCGCGTATCCGAGTTAAATATTTTCTCCTCGGTCGAATTCATGTGCCAAGTCACTTCACAGATATTTACAGGAATCTCGGTACGCGACATAACGAGCCATCGTCTCCCCCTTTACCTTCGTTTCATGCTTTGAATCTCAGAAGAGTATTTGGTACGTGACGGTAAGGACTCAGCTAGGAGGCTCTGGACCCTCTGTGCCCCTATTGGCCTTTTGACGATCATCGACAGGAACCTAGATTGGTCCAATTCGCTCATGTTTTGAATGATAAGGAGTGGCGTGGTCTAGTGAGTCTGACCTCCAACCTGACCTTCATTTCGAAGAAAAGGCTGAAACAGTTTTTTCACGAATTTGGGCTGCCGACGCTCGTCTCCGTGCTCGTGGGTGGTCACAGTGCAGGATTGGACATGCTAGAAGACGAACCAGAGATGAACTTTGACCTTGCCATCTTGGGATTCCAGGGAGAAACCCTTTTGTTTTGAGGGTAGGCTAGACCCTGCAAGCCTGCAAGCCTCTCGTACTTGATTTCAAATGAACTCGGGACTCGGCCCTGCATGTTGAGCTTTGACTTCTTCGTGGTGAAAAGGAAGGAGTTCCTCGACCTAGCCGAGAAGCCCCTATGCGATGCCGTTAGTATTACTGTTCGTCCAAAGTCTTATCTTATCTTGGGAGTCATAACATTATCTCCTTCAGCCAGTAGGGGCCCATACATTAGTATTACATGTACTTGAGCATGATCAAGTAACTTTATCAATCAATTAATGCCAAGCCTTTCATCCGGGCGCTTAATCCCCCTCCCCCTTCTTCGCAGACGGACCACGGGAACAAAGAATCAAGTTCAATCGGGGATAGTCGGGAACTTCAAGTCGATAATAATTATATGGAGGTAGATAGACTTGGACGAAGGTATGCCGTAGGGTCCCTTGAAGAGCTTGGTGTCGGTGATCATGATTCGTGAAGTCGATTGTCGATAGCGATATGTAACCTCGACTGTGCCTCGACTCGACTCGACTCGCTTGTGAAGTTCTGGTGTCTAAGAACTTGGGAATTGAGAGTTCGAATGGCGTGCTTGTTGGGGGAGTTGGAATTGGGATAGTCGCTGGCCCGGGGTTACTGATGTTGTTTATGAAGTCGTGTGTTCCGAGTCCCTTTCGTCTATTCATAAAATTACACGAGCACCGGTCAGGGACACGCAGTTGCTCACCCGGCCACATGAACTCACTTCTTCAAGCGGATCGGCGCTTCTTACAGTAACTTGTGATTTCAGAAGAAGACCGCTAGTCCTGAAGAGTGCGAGTGATTGTCCATTCGCCCCCATGTGCCCCCCACTCCCCGACATCGATGACTTGATGTCGATCCTCGTAACGTTAACTGCCTTCGACATCAATGGTGCAATTGATGTGGAAGAGGTTCTTGGCGTAATCGATAATCGGTTCTCATCATCTGTGTGTTAGTGAGCTGGATTTGAGGGGATGTACGTACGTACGTATTTCTTGTGCTTACTCACTCAGGCCCGGGACTCTCAAACTGCCCTCTTCCTATTAAGGGATATGGGCAGTACGTATAGTCTGCTCTGGGTATGGTATACTGCCTCGAATTTTAGAGGGGATCAGAATGGGGGGCAGCTCTTGATATTAAATGTATGCATGATCATGAACTCGGCGGACGGACATCGTATGGGAGAATATTAATGACGAAAGAAGCCAAGTTGCTGTAGGAAGAGAAGAAAGAGGAGAGCGATCATCAGTGTTTTTTTGTGCTTATTTGTTGTGAAGGAAAGAACTTCCCAACTCCAACCGCAAATTATACGACCGGGTAGTCCTACCACTGACCCCTGTTGATTGACAAGCGAAGGGAAAGACATGACCATGACGATGTTGAAATTTTGGAGAGCGATCGGTGTGGTTGCCGTGGTTTCGCACTCGGTCTGCCTGTCGAGCCTGAGGATTTGATGACGAGTGTCAATTCGTACCATCGTACGTAATGATGAATTTGGACAAGTATTTGGTTGGACGTATGCACAAACATGAGAAGAGCAGCCTTTTTCGAGCTTGTATTGGTGCGAGGCTGATGTCAAGTTTTAGAGGTGCGGGTAGACTACTATGGGGTGTGTATAGTGGATTATGGAAGATAGCTGATATCAGAAATGAGCTAATGTTTATTGGACGGAAATTTTGGTAGGCATTGGACTTGCTGGGAGGCGGGATTTTGACATCGGCGGTAGGTGTATATGGAAGTTGGGTTGTGTTCAAGGGGATAAGCTCCATACAGACACAGACGTTGGCATTCCTGTTGATAATTATGGCAACAAGAGATATCGTGGAACTGCTGTGACTTATTCGCACTTATTTCTCTTGTTCCACTTTTTTGGGTGATGACGGGGAGCGCTGTGAATTGTGAACCCGGAGTAAGTTTTCGGCGCGGGACGAGTTTCCGATAGGTCATTAAGAAAGGGGCTAATGGGCGCGGAAGCTGGCGTACCGGATGGGAGGCGTTTGACCGCGGCGCGACAGAGAAGAGGCCTTCGAAAAGTTGGAAGAAAGGGATGACAGATCTGCGCTGGCCAGATTCCCGATTTGACGCTGGACCTTCCGGATTTGGACAAATGTGATGGCAGGATTCCATTTCCTCGGATTATATGACCCCCCCGCCCTGGTTTTTTCCTTCTCTCTGCTGAACGATGTCCGACTCGCTGTTGGCCCCCTCCCAGACGCTCGCCATCGACCCCGAGACGACGGCGACGACGACGATACCCTCTTCGACATCGAATTCCAACACTGCCACCGCCACAATCCTTCAGAATATCCCGCCAGCCTTATTTTTCATTGTCCCCGCCTTCTCTGTCGCTCTCCTCGTGGTCGCCATTACTCACCGACCACAACATGGGTCATCTCCATCACGGCCACAGCGCGCTCAAGCAAAGATTGCATACACTCTTGTAGCAGCACTGGGCGCATTGAGCACCATAGCTGGCGCAATCCCACTCGGTATGGCGGGGATTAACTCGGATTTAAGGTCAGAGAAGGTCGTCGAAGCGCTTGTATCCTTACTCTGTGCGTATGCTTTTACTTTCGAAATTTCCTTCAGCATGGGAATTGAAGCAATCAGCGTAACTAACCAAGTTTAAATTAGTGGGGGTACCAGTCTTGCATCTCGCCTCGACGAGATCACGACGGCAGAGCGCTCGTAGGAATGTACTGCATCTTCTCCATACTGGAGCGCTCGCGATGACTCTATCCAGCGGTACGTTTTCCAAATCTAGTGATCCGAATTGTGTTAATCAAAACTCTTTTGATGTCAATACAAATCACTCATTAATCAATGCCCTGCCAAAACCAAAAAAAACGCGCATATAGCCACCCTCCTCACGCTCCTCGTTCTATTCCTGCCCACTCCCGGCACCGCCTTGTATATCCCCCCTGCACTCTTCCTCGTGTTCTCCGTTCTCGCACTCCCACGTCTTGTTCAGGCGCTTTCTTCAGTTCGGCACCCAGACTCTAATTCGGTTCATTTTTTCACACCATCACCCTCCAAACCTTCCTGGTTCTTTCGCAGTGGCACATCGCCGCATCTAAATTCTGCATCGGCGGGCAACAGAAGGAAGCCAATCACCATTCACGTCGCGACACATCGAACATCTTCATCCTATCCTCTCAGTTTACCTTCTCCATCTTCGTCCAATTCGTTTCCGTTGACCGAGTCTGTATCATCCCACGAGCACGAGCAGCTTGAACTAGGGTGCAATTCGCTTCGGCAACATAATTATCGTCCGCAAGGCGAGCTAGAGATTTCGCTACCGTGCCGGAACTCGGATAGAGAATTCGAGCAAGAGAGGAACCGGAATTCGCAGGCTTATTCTTATCACGACTTGCATTCCGAACACACCGGCAGGCATTCAAAAGAAAAACTTCAGCTTGGGCGCCGACAGCAAGACAACCACAAGGTCGAGTTACATCGATCCAGTGTGGATTCTTCGTCATCTACTCTCACGACGAACACGGATCGAAAACTCGAACGGGCTTCGTCGTTCAATCGCGTCTTGACCCCTCCTCCACTGACAAGGATCCGCCTGCCTACGATTGCGAGTGCGGGGTCGTCCAACGTCGAGTTGCAATTTTCGAATTCGACATCTAACCAGGGTATTATCGAACTTGCATCCGTGCCTAATTCGATTCGATTCGGAAATTTGTTTACTGGGAACATCGATAATAGGAGCACCAGGACTGGGAGAACGACGAGTATTCACCTCAGGACCTCGTCTACGTCGACCCATCACCATCACGGAGAACCCTACCAGAGAGGATTACTAGGCCAGTTGAGGTTCACCCGAGCCAGGAGCTGTTTAGTGTTTTTGATCGCTGCACAGGTGACGGCGCTTGTGGCATACGCCTGTGCAATTGGAGTCGAGGCTGTCAGTGAAGGATATCAATCTGGTATGTGGAGCTCCTCAAAGTTTTTCTTTTGGTGGCTGATGGAGCGAATGGAATGGAAGGTGTGATTGTAGGGCAGTCGGCCCCGCAACCGAATTGGGGCACGTTGACGCTGAGAATTGTGCAGACAGCGTGTACGGTGCTTTCTGTGACGGGGACGATGTCCGCCTATTTTCGTACGTTAATCTCTCTTTTTTCCCTCGTTGGTGTGTCTACCCCATGTTTTTATTTGTCCTTTCGTTTGCTCTTTAGAGCTTCGGTTGACCAGCCACTTCGCGTGGTGCCGCGGTGGCTTTTCCCTGCGTTTCGTTTACGTTGCCATCATACCACCTCTTTCTTCTTCTAAACCCAAGATGGAAATTGGATGGAATGCATGGACATGGACATGTATGCGCCTTAGGATGGGTGGCATTTTTTTTTTCCGATCCCCGTGCCATGCCATAATTTTATAGATTGATCATGGGGTTGCGTGCTCCCTCCCCGTCCTCTTATCCCTTCACCCCTCCCGCTTGCGATACCCCTCGGCTCGAAACGACGAATGCTAACCAATACCATTGTTTTTCCAGTGCATGCATATAATGAACATCCCCTTCCTTCGACTGGTGGCATTGACGTTCGTACACATGACCATACGCCTAACGGCATCGCTACCAATACCACTGCTACCGCGATGATATCAGGTGGGGTACGTCCGCCGAAACCAGCAGGTTCCCGGCCTAACCCCCATTCCCATTCTTCTGGCACCATTGCGATATCCACAAACACCACTCCGGCTGGGGCGGCGAGTACGTTCGTTACACCAGGAGAAGTAGGATCCAGCGATGCATTTACGAGCTCGACCGACAACGCGCATTCAAATGAAAGTGAAAACGATGTACATGCGGTACCACACGACATGTACATGGCGTATGGCCCACGGTCGCCGTCGTATGCGTATGGTGTGAGTTCGTTTAATGGAGGAGATGGGTATGAGGGTGTGCAAGGAGGAAGATATGTGGATACGCCTGGGATGGTGGCACCGGCGACGCATACATTGCACCATCAGACGCCAGTGCTCGTCGACCCTTTATCGCATACGAGGAAGCGCGTGGATGCAATGATGGGTGGTGGGCCCCAGAAGTTGTCGATTTCGATGCCGTCCATTGATGCTTCTCCTGCTGGTGGTGGTGTCGATTTGAATGGCGACGCTGACGCGTTGGCGTTGGCCAGTTCTCCTCTTTCTCGACAAGAGCGGTTTAGTTATGGACTCCCGAGCTCCGCAACAGGACAGCCTTTTATACATTTGACATACGTCCCTCCCAAAAACGCCGAGGACAATTCGCTGTTCGAGACGGACACGGAATTGGAAGGGGATGTGCGTTCGGAGGATCTGGAATTTGAGACGGAGATGGAGGAGGGGTTCCAAGAAGAGCAGGAACAGGAAACGGAGATGGACGCAACGATGCTTTCTCGTTCGAAATCGACTGCGCCTGGGAGTGGTGGAACGAGGCCAATGAGAGGCCGGATGTCCCGCCGCGCGAGCGTCGGTGTCGTCGCCGTGGATTTACATAGGCGGAGGAGCGTTGGGTACGCCGTCAACCACAGCACTGGCAAGAAACCCGAATCGACACCCCATTCATCCGGTTCCTCGCGTCCGAGGATAAAGGCGAAACCAAGTGATGATCCGAGCGTGTACATCCGCAGACGCGGAACCTTGCCTGGTCCGTCCAGTTCCAAGAAGTTCTTTGGGTGGGAGTTTGGTTCGGATCCGGTGCCTCCTGAGAAGAAAATAGGCGGTGGTGGTCTTCGCAGAAACTGGACGGAGAGGGTGGGAGCGGGGTCGAGGTGTGCGATGGCGAGGGACGCGGTGAATGATTTTCAGCAAGGGCAGGAGTCAAGTTTCATTGATCTCAGAGGGGATAATGGATATGAGAGGGGTGTTGGGTTGGGTTTGGGACGTAAGACTGGGAATGGTAGTGGTGGGAAGGAAGAGAGGAAGGTGGAGGGTGGTGGTGGTGGTGCTGAGCCAGAGAAGAGTCAAATCGAACGTGCTCCACGCCGGAAGCTGAAGAAGAGATCCAAGTCCTCCTCCTCGACGGCGGATAGCGGGTTCGAGCCACCTGTTTCGCGCTCGAAACGGACTTCGATTACGCGTCCGCTCTCTGTGGTTTTACCCGCAGCAGCTCCAATAGGCATTTCACCAGCATCGCAGTCGAAAAGTGGCGGGTTCAGCTTTGGACGTCTTGGCCATCACAGGTTCGGATCCGGGTCGTCGTCGTCGAGGCCTGGTACGGCGGACAGTCAGGCCAGCAAAGTGAGCTATGGGAGCACGAGCGGAATGGATGTCGTGAAGAGAGGTCTGCAGCTGAAGAAGAGCTTCAAGTTGGGCGTTGGGCGGACGCTAGGACCGAATTTGACGTTGGCGGTTGGGATGCCCTCCAAGGCTGCTCTCGAGTCGACGGTCAGAAAGGCGAAGTGGAGGACGTCGTCGATTGTGGCAGAGTCTATTCCAGAGGGTGATGATGATGATGATGATGAGATGGAGTCGATTGCTGCGGCGAAATTGGTGTCCGCGTCTATTGCGCGTGCTACGCCCGCTTCGACGATTTTGGCGACTCCGACGAGTGGTGGGGATTTGCCCGTGAAGGGGCGACCGACTCTGGCTGTCATTATCACCTCGTTGCCGTCTTCGTCGTCTTCGTCTGGCAATACCGACGTGGCCTCGTATCCCTTCTCTGCACCTGGATTGCCCGATTCATCAGACACACCCCTCACTAACTCTTCACCTGCAAGTGGGAAAATGCCAGCTGCGGCACCTAATAGATGGAAACCCCATCCATTCGCCGATTTTGTGGAGGGGAATAAGGCGACGCGGAATCATATTGCAGAAGTGGCCAACGACGTCGAGGATGACGTGGTGCAGCTCGAGCATGAGATGGAGGCTATCCGAGGCAGACGAGGTGACATCGAGAAGGATTCGCCAAGGAAGCTCCGCGCCGCCGGTGGGATACTGCAAAAACGGGTCGCATCGTCCTCTCCGCCTTCCCCCAAGTCTGAATGGGCCCCTCAGCCATCCTCTGCTTCGCCTACGGCAGGAGGGTTCCGCTTCCCTATGATTTTCGGCAATGATCCACCCTCGAATATGTATCAACATGCACAACAGTCTTCGTCTCAAGTGCGTCTTCAAACGAGTTCAACGCCGAGCACGCCCCGTGGACAATCGACGATAAGATTGTCGGCGGTGCGGAATGCGTTTGCGGGTGTGGGTGCAAGGATGAGTAGTCGGACGAGCGTGAACAGCAATGCTCCATCCCCGATGCGCGGTGATCTTGGGTCTAGGCTCAGCGATATGGTCATGGAGACTAACGATGGCGATTTTATGGACCTCCGAGACCCATTTGCGTCTCCACCTGCTGCGGCTACGTTAGTGACGCCGACGAAGAAAACCTTGAAGAATGGAGCGAAGGCGAAAGAGGGTGACAATTTCTTGGTGATCGGTCCTAACGATGTGGAGGGTGGCGATGGAAGGAGGAGGATGAGTGCGTGGGGGAAGTTGCCGATGCCTACACGACCGTTCTCACCTGCTGCCAATCCTGGAGCGTCAACTGTGGGAGCCAAGAGGAATACGAACAGCAGCAACCGTTCGGGCCGATCTGGGGCGAAAGTGGCTGCTGGCCACCGAAAGCAGAAGAAGGAAAAGAGAGCGAGGAAGACGACGTTGCCGAGTATGGCTAGTGCGCTGAGTGCTATGAAGGGTGTTGCTTTGAGAATAGGAGAAGAAGACGCGGATTTCGGTATTGAGGAGGCGCTTCTTTCGCAGCGGTTGTTGAAGAGGCTAGACGCGGACGGTTGGGAGAGTCGTGCATAAAGGTTTCGTCCAATTTTTGATATCCAGGTGGCCCGGTTTTTTAATATCGATATTATATTATATTTTGGGTGAGTTCTTGCGTTCCTCACTCCGAGCGTTGTACTGATGACTTGGCTTGTTAAGAATAAAACCATGAAGAAACGCGAGAATAGAGCACACACCAGCCACTCATTTTTATTTTTCTTGTCTCATTTCCGCCATGAAGATCCACCCCGCTTGCGAACCCCAAATCATCATCATCTTGGAATCTTCCGCATTGCCTCGTTCGTTTCATCTTGTCATGCCGCCGTTTTCGTTTCGCATTACATCGCTCGTTCTGTTCTGTTATCCAGTACCGTCGTGGAAGAAGACGTCGGAGAACACAATTCTTTGCAAAGCAAAATGTATAATTAGAATTTTAAACTCCTTTTCTCGTGTAATTGATTATGGAGGAAGACTTTGCTTACCTTTCACTCCTCATTTTGGCATTTTATTGTTAACCAAGTCGTTCCTTGTTTTTTTTCCCTTCCGTCTAGAGATGATTCAAAGGTGACTTTGCATTTGCCGTCTTGACTTTGATTCCTTGTTATTGTACTACTGTATTGTAGCAGCCTGTTTTACTGAAGTGAAATTGAATTTAAAGATTCGTGTAATTGTCGGAGGGGACTACTTACCGATGGCCAGTTCGTAGCTCGCTTTTGTTGTTGTGCATTGAACTTCTTGAGTGGTCCAAGGTTTGCCGGGGGCGTAAACCCCGAGGTTGATATTATGTAGAAGTTGAACAAACAACGATAACTGGGAATGCTAAAAATAAAATCGTCTAACACATTGAGGGCCGGGTATTTCCCGGGCTCGTTGTCGACATCAACGTCAATTGTTCCCCTATTGAACAACGTTCATGTTTCATTTCTAACCAACTCAACAACACTGATATATTGAGCACCAAAGTCCTCTTGTATCCCACCCCACCGCGACTATGTTCTAATTGTTCGAGTTTTGTTGTTTACCTGCCACAATTTTATCTTTGCCATGACGATCCCGACGGCTCTGCTCTGGCAACATGGTCCATGAGCGCTAATGATCTTCTGAATCCCTATTATGTTTTAAACGGTATATCAGACACCGGCCAGCAGGCCCAATTTCAGACACGGAGACCTTCAAATCTCCCTCCTCCTATATGGCTTCCCACCGTCGACAACACTCCACGCCGCATGTCCTTCCTGGTCTACCACTTGCTATCCATCTTGAAATATTCTGGTGGCTTTTGAGTGTTAACCAAGACATCTTGAACTACGGATTGACCTGCAAGGCAATCTTTTGTGTTTTCAAAAAATCCCTTTTCATGCGATACAAGCGCTCTCTCGATAAACAGGGGTTGCGAGACAACCCTCATTGTGATCTGCCACTTAAAGCTCGGTGGGCTCTCCTTCGAGACCGGACTCGCACTTGGTTCGAGCTCGACCCTGTCGATGATTGTGATGCTCCTCCTGTAGTCGGCGTTCTGGACGTAAACAATGTTGCTCTCAGTCCCATGGCTTTTGTCGCCAACTTTACTAGATCCCCTTCTGACAATGAACCTGAACTCCTGATTCACTGGTTGCAGTTTCCTCATCAAGTCGCGGATCCCTCCGGTAGTCTCAGCTTCGAAGAAGGTGACTGTGATTCTCCTGCCAGGCTATCGTCTATGCAAAATCTCAAGATGATAGGCATTGGCTCAGCTGTCTTAGAACACAATTCGTATATCTATGTTATCCAGTATGTTGGCGTGTTCACCCAAAGGCATCTTTGCGACAATACTAATACTTAATTTAACATTGAACAGAGCTAATGATCCCGCACTGGCATCCCCCGAGGTTTCCGCGATCACAGTTTGGAAATCTGACCGTTTGTGTACAACGCAGAATGCAGGCAGGATGGACCTCGAGTTACCTTTAGATGCAACAATCTCGCGAGTGGCTGTTGAAGCGGCCGGGGAGAACCTGGCCATCACCTTCCAATACTCGCTCCCTAATGCCTCGAGAGATGAAGGCAGAGCAATTCTTCCAAGATTACTTGTCGTTGACTGGAAAAAATTCAGGACTAAGCTTGAAATAGTACGTCGAATTAACCATGCCGCAAATGTAATTCTTACATTATTATGACCCTCGCAGAACGCACACGAGCAAGTGTCTGATCCTGGGCTCGTTTTCTTGTCGGAGGAACTTCTCCTGAATCCCTCCTCCTCTTACTGCGTGCTCAACATATACTCGATTTTGCCGGCAACAGCTTTTGAAAATGGAACTGCAGCTCCTTCCGAGCACCCAATATGCTCCCTTGGGCTTCCACCTCTGAGGAATGGCAATTATATTTCCATCATAGACTGTAAATGTTCCCCGAATCCCACTGCACAAGATGCTTTCCCAAGGCATGTCCCCGATTCCATGCCATTCATAGAGGACCCGAAGCAGGCGATTGTAGTATTTGCTATCACAGTCCGGCGGAATGATGCCTCTAAGGAATGGAACTTTCTAATGGTCGTGCATCGCAGGGCTCTCTTGGACCTTGTACATGAGAATATAACTGATAACTCCTCTCGCCCAAGGGTGATCCCTTGGAATAAATGGGGTCCCTCCATAGTGCGCTGGCTGCCCTCTCTCCATGGCGCTCCTCCTCCAAGCTGGGGTCAGCGAATATTTGAACTTGATAACCATACTCTGCACGTTCTTAATTTTAACCCAAAGGAAATCGAGAGTTTGTTGGCTAGTAAATCTTCATATATTCCTATCGTGCAGAAGCCGAGGTCAAATATTTTCCCCCATGAGGGTGCCTTTAAGGATGTACTTATTGGAAGATTACCATGCATTCGGCAACAAGTGCGGAAGGAGGTTGAAGCAGATTCCGCCTGGTTCGATGGTGTGAGGTTGTTGTTTGAAGGGGTAAGCCATCTCATTCCCGATAGCCATTTTCCACTAACTTATCAAATTTTCAGGCTTCCAAAGACCCAGAGGGTGAACATCGCAAGTCAGCTATAAACTCCCTATATTTTGGTTGATCAACACTTGTCGTACACGATGATATCACCATCGACTGTGGATTTCGTTCTGTGATCTTACAAATTGTTTAAATATTACGTACCATAACCTGAGAGTGTAGCCCAAAATTATTAGGTAGAAAAAGTCCCCAAATAGTTCATATTTTACAGATAGAACTGATGCATCCTCGCACGGCTGTATATCAAGTCAATTGCACTTGAAGATTTGCGAAGATCTACATTTGCACAATTCGAAATCTAGAAGAAATTACAGCGAAGAACGACGCACCTGATTGTTTAGGTACATATAGCAAAGTTGTCGGATCCGTATTTAACCACTGGTAGCAGTGAATGTCCTGGAGTAAAATGGGTTCCCAACGAGCGAGTAGTGCTTTGGCGCGACTACAGAAATGATAATGCTTGTTTCCGGGTATGAGCGAGGGTGTACCCTGGTTAATCGCGTACATCACAAAATGCAATTTTGAGACCTTAAAAGTCCCACAAATTAGTGAGCAAGGTTCGTACTGAGAAGAAATCACGCACGTGAAGATAACTACTTTTCGGAATATCGTATCCCTCAATGTTATTGAAAGCCTGATCCAATCGGCGCCAATGCATCAAATTCATGAGCACCCTCTGAGGGGTTGGGCGACGTGAAAGATGCGGAATGTCTTCTACCAATCTGTGCTTCCATGAGGTGACAAGGGCAAGTACGTCGCTGTCTAATTCACCGACTTGAGGGGATGGCTGTATGGCAAAGTACGCAGCGTGGCACGCAGATTCAGTTAGGAAGCTCAGCTTTAGAGTTTTGAGACGGAATATCGCTCTGGCATTTGATGTAATTTCAACCCGCGTTGCAATAAATGCGGCCAAAGGAGAAGAGAATGAAGGCGGAATGAAGTTGGTCACCACAATGTGAAGGTACTGGAGCTTGGGAAGCAATACCGGACGTTCTGATGTAGCGAAGAAATTGGATAGTTCAAAGTGTCGTGGGAGGGGAATCCGAAGGTACTTGAGTTGAGGAGTGAGAAGGAGCAATGATGTCAAATCGCCTGGATTGTCGAGGGTTGTGGTAGTGATTGAGAGGGTACGTAGGTTGCAAGGTAGGCTTCGCGAAATCATCGACAACATAGGAAGAGCAATTCCATCGGCTTGACCCCTCACGATTATTTCGCTGATGGAAGGGAGAATGAGTCGCTCAAAAAATCCGTCCGATGAATTGACGGGGGTGAAGTTAAAGACAATTACCAAAAATTTGAGGCGAGGGAATGTGATACGGGGTTCCAGTGGATCAATGGTACGCTCCCAGCTGGTTTCAAAGTGTACTAGATTGGAAAAAGCGGCCAACGAAGCATTCAATCCAATCCCTGTGTATGGAATGGTTTTGCAGACATATGAGCTGAGTTGGTGAAGGGGTACAGCCACTCGGATAGAGCGAAGGACATTATCAATAACAACTTTTTCAAGTTGGGGTGCGATACTAAACATGTCGATGGTTATTGGCAGCTTGGGTCTCCAGAATTTTAGGTGTAGTTGAGATAGTCTTGGGAGATGGCCGTGCACGGCCTGCAAAGCTATGATGGTTTCTGTGGATATGGTCAGCTCAAGTTTAAGATATCTCCAACGCTCGGAATGAGCCACCAAGATTAAAAGTAAGGAGAGACGCTTGTCGCCTTTATTCATGATACCGCAGATTGAGATCTGAAGGTCAGCATTTCCTGATCGTTGGAGAATCAGCTTGAGCCTATCCTCCTGGAGGCGAAGCCTTGTCAGTTTTGTGTTTAGACTAATGGTTATGCGGCTCCATAAGATGGGTGTGGTGTGAACAATCATTCTCCATGACCGACAGACCTGGCTTAAAGACCAGGGGAGCGTAGGAGTGGTTGCTGGGTCCCAATATGTTTTCAGAAATATCAGTTGGAGAAGCTCTGGGGGGAGTCTGCGCAAAGGGGATATGATCGACTCGTGAGCTGTGATACTCTTGATGATTGTCGCTTTACGGTCTTCTAGAGAGGTGACGCTCCCTGGATGGGACGAGTAGTTATCAATCTCAAGCTGCAGGGTAGTGACCTCACCCCGCATAACTTGGATCGTGCTTCTAACATGAGTTTCTTCCACATCTGAGGGTGGGTTGTTTGACGTCAAAAGGTGGGCAAGAGGGACAGATAAGGGATTGTTTGCGGTTCGCCTTCGCAGCTTTGCGAACATTGCCAAATGCAGTGCCTACATTGCCATCAATAAAAGGTAAAGGATCGTAAGCTTTGTACCTTTATTCGATGGTAAGAGAAAGCTACCAGTTTTTCAATGGTTTTGTGGAAAGCCCAATATATATCATTAGGTCTCAGGCTAAGGCAGGCTAAGGCACGCACAGTGAAGGACGAGGACCCCAGATTCTGAGACCCCAAAATTTACCGATTTCTCTCTTTTTGCATCCTGTTATTTAACGTGCAGCAAGCAAACTAAGACACAGGGATAACACCAAAGCCCTATGAGAGTCAAGGTCATCACAGTCGATTCTGGTACCCAAAAATAAGTTCAATGAAAAAGCATAGGAGGGTTCTAGTGATGTAGGGAATTTAGAGATTTCGTGATGCGTCTGCGACATGTCGAAATCGTCAAAAAAGAAGAGTAAGATCGTATCAGTGGAATCAGCTGTGGTTGACTGTTTCGTCTATTCGTCATTCAATGGATACTTAACTCCTTGCCTGAACCAGATGAGAATCTTAGACTCGGAAACTGTCCAAATATTATACTCATGCCATCATCGCCGTGCATCGAGATACTCATGTTGCATTACTAGTTTTGCAAGAAACAAGAGAAATCGAGTAACGGCGGCCTAAGGTCCTAGTATAACACAACATTAATAAGTGGAAGCTTTTCAACGTTCATGGCTGGCTCACATTTTATATATAAAATTCATACATACTCGCACGGTTGTATATGAAGTCGATGGCGCTTGAAGATTTACGAAGATCTATATTTGCACAATTCGAGATGTAGAAGAAATTATAGCCAAGAATGACGCACCTGCTCGTTTAGGTACATATATCAAAGTCTTTGGATCCGTATTTAACCACTGGTAGCAGTGAACGTCTTGGAGTAAAATGGGTTCCCAACGAGTAAGTAGTGCTTTGGCGCGACTACGGAAGTGGTAACGCTTGTTTCCAGGTATGAGCGAGGGTAGTACCTCCCAGTTAATCGCGTACATCACAAAATGTAATTTCGAGACCTTTGAAGGTCTCGCACAAATTAGCAAGCAAGGTTCTCTACATTGAGAATTCACGCACATGAAGATAACCACTTGTTGGAATGTCGTATCCTTCAATAGTCGTGAAAAGCTGGTCCAATCGGCGCCAATGCATCAACTTATTGATGAACATTTTCTGGGTTGTTGGGTGATGTGAAAGATGCGGAATGTCCTCCAGCAATCTCTTCTTCCACGAGTTGATAAGGGCAAGCATATCGCCATCCAATTCACCCACTTGAGGGGATGGTTGCATGGCAAAGTACGCGGTGCGACAAGCAAATTCAGTGGCGAATCCCAGCTGTAGAGTTCTTAGACGAAATTCCTCTCTGGCGTGTGATTCAACCCGCGTTGCAATAAATGTGGCCAAAGCAGAAGAGAGCGAAGGGGGAAAGAGATGGGGTACCGCAATACAAAGGGACTGGAGTTTTGGAAGGGAGTCTGGACTTTCTAATGCAGCAAAGGGGTCAAGGTGTGATGAGAGGCGAATCCGGAGGTCCTTCAGTCGGGGGGTGAGAAGGAGCAATGATGTCAAATCACTTGGATTTCCGAGGTTTGTGGCGGTGATTGAGAGGGTACATAGGTTGCAAGGTAGACTCCGCGAAATCATCGACAATAAAGGGAAAGTAACGCCATCGGCTTGACCCTCCACAATTATTTCCCTGATGCACGGGAGAATGAGCCGCTCAAAAAATCCATTCGCCGAATTTCTGTTGCTGTGGCTGAAGAAAATTACCAGAACTTTGAGGCGAGGGAACGTGATACGAGGTTCCAATGGGTCAACGGTACGCTCCCAGACGGTTTCGAGGTGTACTAGATGGGAAAAGGCAGCCAGCGAAGTAATCGATTCACCGGGAACGGTTCGGACGTATGAGCTGAGCTGTTGAAGGGGGAGGGGGACAATCACTCGGATAGAGTGCACGTTATGGACATTATCAATAATGACTGTTTCGAGTCGGGGTGCGATACTAAACATGTCGACGGTCATTGCCAGTCCCTCGGGTATCCTGAATTTCAGGTGTAGTTGAGATAGTCTGGGGAGATGGTTTTTAATGGCCTGCAAGTACATGATGCTTTCTATGACTGTGAAGTCAAGACTAAGATATCCCCAACGCTCGGAATGAGCCATCAACATCAAAAGTAATGAGAGACGCTTGTCGTCTTCAAGATAACCCAGGCTGCCGCAGATTGAGACCCGAAGGTCAACATTCAATGACCGTTGGAGAATAAACCTGAGCCTAGCCTCCTGAGAGCGAAGACTTGTCGGTTTTGTGTGAAAAACGACGGTTATACAGCTCCATAAGATGGGTGTAGCGTGAACGATCATTCTCCATGACCGACAGACTTGGCTTAAAGACCAGGGGAGCCTAAAAGTGGTCACAAGGTCCCAATATGTTTTCTGAAGTATCACTTGGAGAAGCTCTGGGGGGAGCTTACGCAAAGGGGATATGATTGATTCGTGAGCACTGATACTCTTGATGATTGCGGTTTTATGACCTTCTAAACCGGCAGCGGCAGTCCTCGCATCAGACGGATAACTGTCAATCTCAAGCTGCAGGACGGTGAGCGAATCCTGCAGAGCTTGGATCGTGTTTCTAGCAAGTTTTTCTTCCACTTTTGAGGGTGGGTTGTTTGACGTCAAAAGGTGGACAAGCGGGGCAGATAAGGGACTGTTTGCTGTTCGCCTTAATATCTTCGAGAACATTGATGAGTGGCGTGCTAGCATCTAGGAAAGGCAAAGGTAAGCCTTGAACATTTATTCGATGGTAAGAGCACACCTGTTCTTCAAATGAGAGTCAGATCTGTCTCAGCCTGAGCCGATGAAGGAGGACCCCAGACGCTGAGACCCCATATCAAAAAAAAAACTTAAGTAGGTACTCAATCCTTAGTTTGGATCCGATGGATCCTTCACGAAGTCTAAAGGCCTGATGCCTGACGCGGACCCCTTGAGTAAGATGTTTCAAATCCCAGTCCCATTGAAGGGTAGCTCGGCTTGGTTAGACAGGGGAATTTATGGTAGTCCAATCCTTTTCCATTAGCAAATTGGAGTAGGAAATGCTACAACCAGAATAGTCAACCGCAGCTGATTCCATTTTCGATGACCACGCCACATCGACTACACTTCACTCGTCTATCCACGAGGGCAAGACCGATACCTAAAGGGAACCAGAAAACAGCAGCGAGTATGCCTTCAATGTCCACACATCCAGAATTTTAGTGATAAACAGACTGATAGCAACCTCATAGCTTACCCAGTAGGCCAAAGCGGGTTTGAGGCACATGCGACCCAGCTTGCAAGCAAATCATTTCTGGATGGTCTGGAGGAAGCAAGGAAACGACGTGTTGTCCCGTAGCTGGATTCACGTAGTTGTAAATCGTAGGTTGCTCCACTGATGGTTTCGTCGTAAGCTTCTGAGACGCATTTCCTGGTTGATCGATGGACATCAAAATTGCGAGAAAGCAAAATCATGATCAAACCTGACAAGCTTACCTTGAATGACGTCGTTATGAGGATATGCATATGCCGGCGGATGTTCGTAGGATGCGAGAGCAATAGGAGCTTTTTTCTGAGGAAGGGTTACTGTTAGCGTAAGACAGTCAACAAAGAGATAGCTCCCACATTATCTTCTGTGTCAACCATTGTGTAGCGAAGTGATTTTGGGCTTGTCGGTGAATGCTTCCCACATTTAACAGCTGCGGAAAAGGCCTGGAGGCTGTCATGCCACCCGCTGTGTGAGTTACTTTGCGCCAAGTGTGCCTCAACCAACATAGCATCTGGCTGCGCACCGCAGGCTCAATCATTAAAGGCGTCCCGATGTTGATGCCGGTATTCATGACTTTTCTGATCGGTAATGATAATCACGTGACTGAATGGGGTTTGGAGAGAAGGAACTTGTTGATGCACGATTGAATGTTGCGCTGGCAAGTGATTCGAAAGGACGGTTAAATACGGCTCTTCAAGTACGATGATGTACAAAACATGTTCTAAAGACCACGTTAGCAACCTGGAAATGGAATGAAATGCAGAATGGAAAATTACAAACACAAGCTACGGTACCTGCGAGCCCTTTTTACCCATCTCACTCATTGCTCTCTGCACTTCCAAGCGGTCCAAAACCGCTTTGTGTAGGCTGGAATTCACTTTGCGAGGTTTACCTCCGGCGAGAACACTTCCAGGTTGACTGGAAATGCTGGACGCTTGTGTAGTCGATGGAGTATCGAGATTCATTGAGGACGATGGTGGTGCTGTGAAAGAAGTATTGGATCGAAGTTGAGGAGGAACAATGACGGGGGTGGCTCGAGGCGGAGGAGGCCACTGGGTTATGAAATATCGATTTAGTTGAAAAAATATTTTTTTCAAAAAAAAACAAAAAACAATGGAAACATACCCCGCGATTCGGTTGATTAAAATGCAGAGCCGCCCACGGCGGGTATTCCTTTTCGAGTTTGATGACATGGTCTTCCAGGAACTTAAGTCGCGCCAGCAGTGTTCGAGGAGGTGAAGGCACTGTTGGACACAAAGCTTAGCAGGATAATAATGACATACGATGAACCAAAACGGACCATATCGTAAGGCCAGATGTATCTCGAGGTTTTTCAAGCGTTCATCCAGCCCAGGATGCCTTTCTGGAGTCGCTGCTGACAGTGCGACGTGTTCAGCGTCTTCTTTCTCTTGTTCTGGGGGTACCGAAGTCGCCTTTTCTTTCGTTTTTCCTTTTCTTTTAGCCCTGGACTTCGTCTTAGAAGAACGTAAGTTTTGATCTGATCCAGTTTGGTCTAGATCGGCAAGCTTCCTCTTGCGTTGTCCTTGCACTTCCTTGAAGGAATGTAATAATCCAGGAGTTGGTTCGACAAGAGACTGTGGTGGTAGCTCAGCTGAGGAGCTTGAAATCGTCTCAGGTGGAATCGCTATTGAGGCAGGGATCTTCTTCAATGGACCCTCCCCGTATTTTGCGATGTCGTACGTGATCTGCTTGTCCCTATCAATAGGTTTTGCATCGACGCGGGCGCATGATGAAATTTCCATCTGAGTAGGCCTATCGTCATTAAAGGCCTGGAGTTCGCGTTTCTTCTCCGCGAGAGTGTACAAGAACTCTTGACGGTTGGACGTGTCATTTCGTGCTCGTGTGCGTGAAAGGAATTGAGAAATAGATTTGTTGATCTGCCGTGAAGAAATTCTGTCAAATTAAGCGATCAAGAACGCTAGGAAGTAGAAAAGCGGCTTACTGAAGATTGTGAGCGAGGTTGCACGCCATGTGCAAGGTGCACGTAATCGAGCTTGCGTTCCTCTAGTGGCCGCTCTCCCAATAGGTTGGGAACCACATTCGTTATGTCTACATTTGCGCCGCCAATATCCATGTCATTTTCTTCCAATACCCTTCTTCCAGACACACGGTCCAAGATAGCCTAGCAAAACATGTGAGTTCATAAACGGCTAAAGAGAAGAATAAACGTACCTGAAGGCCTTGGACCATTTCTTTCAAAGCTTCTGGGATTGTCTCTCGCTCCCAATCAGGACTTAGAACCAACATATCACTCTCTAAACCTTTCAAGGTTTGACACATCTTGGTTCTCGCAAGAAATTTTTTGATGACTTCATCCCAGTGCTTGAAAGTCTCCGGGTCAGGGAGCGGTGGTGTAGGAGGCCGAGCAGGGGTCGTTACATTTATTCTAGCCGACGACGGTGGATTAGCTTTGGTCCCAGATCCGTAAATATGACCAGCAGAGAAAGATGTCATCGTCGAGCCTCCAGCTGGATACGCAATGGGACTGATAGTTGTGTTCATTAATGGATGTCCATAATATCGAGGGGGCAATGGGGCATTCCACGCTCCCTCGCGATAGTATTTCTGGGGCAGCGTCGGATTCAAAGGACTAGATGACAGCGAACCAAAATTTTGTTGCTGACTCGGAAGAGTTGAGGTGGTGCTGGCTGCATTGGTTGATTTAGAGGAACTTGCTGCTGAAGGAGGAGGTCCGCTCGTCATGGTTTCTTCATTCCCCGGTATTTGAGAGTTGATTCTAGAGTTATCATCGACGTCGACGTCGCAGAGGTGAACACGCGCAAAAAATAATTCTAATCTCAGAGTCCGACATCACACCGCATTTGGGCAATCATGCACACCACTCCGACAACCGTCCTTGCTCTCCCCCACTATGACACGTCGTGGGAGTCCGGATCCGGCTATGTTTCAAGCGGTTGCGGGCCTTTCGATGTAAGTTAGCATGTTGTAGTCATTTGTAGGGTAGGCTACAAGCTTTGTATTGAAATAAATAAAATTTACTTGAAGTTGCAATCATGTATTTACGTGGTGGTTGAGGGGACGTATTGTTAGGTTCGGAGTACCGCTTTCGACGGTCATGTGTCGATTTCGGCATTTGTGGGTCTTACGCGATAGAACATGGCTGTGATTGTTGACTTCTCCCACGTCGCAGGTGTTTCTCCCCCTTGTCGACTGCAACCTCTTCTCCTTCCCCATACACGCTCTCGCAAGTCGTAAAAACCCGGCTCCCTCTCGTTCCAAAGCGTTCAGCATACGTTGGTCACGGAACTGCACTTGGTGTCGCAGACTCTGCACAAATTCCGCGATAAGATCGATATCGGCGTTGATTGCCTCTTCGAACGTGGATCCATCGCCTCGAGCTTCAACCACGTCGTCAAAGTCGAGGTCGTCATCCTCGTCATCCGCTCCTCCCTCATCGTTGTCGTCATCATCAGCAGCTTGAGCCTGAGCACCGCCCTCATCAATGGCCCGGTCCTGATTCAATTTCAAGGCTTTATGTCTCCAGAATGGCGCTGTGCGATGGCGCTTGACCTCAAGGAAGAACACCGGCGGCACACGTTCAACATCCTGGATTAGGTGTTTGCATATGAGGAAGCGGCTTGTGACGAAGGCTGGGCAGGTACATGTCCATTTGTCGGTTCTTGGTTTATACGCATCATTAATTGGAAATGTGATTTGTCGTGTTTCCAGGTTCCGCCACTCTTTTTTGAAATCTTTTCGCCATGAGCAAAGCTCACGATACCGGCCTGTCTGGACAAGCAACCGGTCAAGTTTCACGTAGTATGAGGGGGCAAGTTTTGTGACCAGGATCCAGACGAGCAAATCGCAACGAGGCATTCGGAAATGATGGAGGAAGTCGTGCTTGATTCGTCGCCAACTTTCATGCAAAGGTCAGTATCCTGTTACGTCTTTGTGAACTGCTAGACTTACTGGCTTTCTAGGATCATTGTCGTCTTCAGAACTGGTATCATGTCGTGCACTGCTCGTGCCCACAATTCCCATCGGCCCTTTCGATACCAGTTCTCCCAAAGGTATGCCCACACCTCAGGTAGTTCGTGTTTCACACAATAATTGTACATCTGCTGAACAGCCCATCATTTGATTGATACAGGGTCTGGAGCTGCGTAGCCGGGAATAACGGGATGTGCACAGTAGTGCCGTTCTATCATATTGATAATTGGCTCGCGGTCGTCGGTGGGGCAAAATGTACGTCGTGCTCTCTTTTTTCCAGCCTCATCTTCACTGACATCTTCACTGTCATTTTCGGCAGTATCTTCGAAGTTGGCTGGCGCTATGGACTTCAACACACGGAGGGTGAATCCATTACCCTGGATTATGCGTGTTGCTGCGCTAGGTTCATTTACTGCATCTACCCCATCCCGCCGCTGACTTTCTTGTACCTCTGATCGTTCATGCTGGTGTACCTCAGATCGTGCTGGTATGACTTGGCTTAGTAACGGTATCTTGATGCGAAGAATATTTGTTGTATCTCCAAGCATGCGGGTTGGGCCTTGGGGTGCATTTGACATGGGAGGTGCATTCGCCGAAGTAGGCATTGGGCCATGACATGCAAGTACCAGGTCCGCATCCTCAGGTGGTCCTCCTTCGTAATCGGCAACATCCACCCGTGTCCCAGGTGGGATGAACTTTTCGTCTATGAAGGAAAACTCGGCATGTGCTCGCTTTGCATTGTATGGGGTTGTGGAGAGTTTGGCTTTTGCCAACCGGGTGCGTACAGCCCTTCGTAAGTGCCACCAGCAGAGACTAATTTTTGGATTCCAGACCTGCCGCAAGCATCCTATCTCCGCCATATCCTTGTCAACATGGGCGAAAATAGGATTGATGCCGTATTTGTCGCGTAAACATTTTGCCCACGCTGCCAGCGCCTTGATTCACTTCTGATGGTCGATTGCTGTTGCCGTTGAAAGAAGGCAGTAGGTTAACGGGAATCCACTGTTGTCGTACTCTGCCATTACGCTGTACAGCTCAAGGTGCTTTGAATTGGTATTATCTGTTCATCATTTAGGCTGACATCCATTGATTGTAGATCATGCTCACATGTTGCGTCCATGCCAATCTCCAATACCTTCCCTTTTAGTGGCTCCACGATCTTCATTCCCCACGCCAATATTTCCACCCCCTCAGGTATGTCTGTTGGCTCGAAAATATCAATCTCATCCCCACATTCGATAAGAAGCTTCCGTGCTGATGGCAACTGGAGTGTAGCTCGACGCCAATGGGTTTGGCTGTGCTCACGCCACGCATTGTAGATCTGAGCAGCAGAGACTTGCGGATAGGCGGCTCGCACCTTGGATGCCATAGCAGAGGGTGTGAGCCATGCGACCTGCTCTTCGATCATCTGCATGGCTTCGGGTGGCATTGAAACATCCACATAATGGACATGTTTGAAGTGGTGATGAAGGTTGATGATCATGTAAGGTTGTCCAATCTTCTTCTCTCGATAAGTGATTGTTAACTTGCTTTTGCAGGGGTATCGTTTCATCCCCACATAGTCACGTGTCTTCGCACCTGGGTTCTGGGATGGCTTTGCTTTCTTTTTGCAACTCTCATCCTGACTACACCAAAAGCGTGTCCTGTGGCCAGTTTTGGTGAGTTTATTATCTTTGACCCTACTGCGTGTGAGCTATGTTAAACAATATATTTTACAGAGTTACTCACGTAAATCGATAACCGGTCAATCTCCAGATCTCTCGGGCGGCCATATGAACACGATCTTTGGGAGGCACCTCCGGATCTGGTATCAAAGGATAGGTGCCATGGAACTCTACATGGTTCCCAGCCTTGGACATGGTGCGCAAAGTCTCAAAAAGGTCTTCTGCGTCACAGTAATTCTCTGCAGCCTAGATTTAGACACGTAAGTAATTCTTTCAATAAGAAAGAAGAGTAATATCGCTAACTTTCTCATCAGGCTCTTGACCAAAATCTTCATCCTCGTCGTCGTCATCCTCATCTTCATCCTCATCTGGTGTTTGGACAGAAACAGACGCGTTTTCAGTCCGTCGACGCGCCGCAGGATGTTCTTCCATGTCATTATCAACCCCCAAATCTCGTAAACGCTTTTTCTGCGTTCCTAGTGGTGTTGCTGCAGCAGTGCGTTGAGCTTTTGCATCCTTTTTCCGTGCTCGATTTGCTCTCTGGTTTTCCTTATCATGGTTCCGGCAATGCTCGCAGGTCCGGTGGTGGCTTTCGGAAGGAAGTCGGCGCTTGCACCAAGGCTTGGTGCATTTCTTAGTAGAGGATGCGTTGTCTGTGTCCATTGGTAGAGTTGTACAACCGTGTTTATCCCTCCAAGCAAAGAGAGTACCAAATCACATGATGTTTAGTAATTATTTCTATATATGGAAATGTCATAGTGGGGGAGAGCTATGAGAGCTCACTCCGACTGCAACTCGGCCGTCACCATCATCACCCAATGGCCAAGAAAGAAAAGGAAGAAACACCGAACGTGAATGCTACACAGAACCGTGATATAGCTCAGAGACTTAACTTCCTCTATCAAGCCAGCGTTTACTTGCAATCTATTGCGCCATCCACAACCTCAGGGCTCCGTTCGAACAAGGGAAAACACGAGCGTCGGATTGGTAAGAAGCAGACGACTGGTGATCTAGCTCGGAGCTATATCCAGTGCATGCGCGTAGTGGGACAGAAAACGACGGTGAAGATGTAAGTTTGTTACTTCCTATGCCTTGTTTTCTGTCCAAACGCGTTCAAAGAGACCCTTCGTTGAAACGATCGCTGTGCTCAACGTGTAGCACGACTCTCGTTCCCGGCTCATCTGCTTCAATACGAGTGAAGAGTAGGCTTATTTACAACTATATTTAACGTGCAACTGACTTCACAACTTGCTTCAAATAGACTCACCATGCCACGGACAAATCGTCATTTACACTTGCTTGAATTGCAAGGCCACAAAACGGATCCCTGCATCTCCAACCTGCAGCTCAGGCTCTGCGGCCCTTGATTCCAACCTCTCAGATGATCCAGCATCTGATGTTTCCGCTCCTCGCGATTTCAACCCTCAAACCCAGCCAATATCTTCAGCTCTCCACAACCAAAGCGACAAACCTACCACTCAGATGAAGAAACCACCTAAATATCGTTCTTTGCCGCTTTCTGCTCGTCAGGATGCAGGGCATGTGATATTTCGCGGCAATGAAAGACTGGATCTGGACAAAGAAGGAGGATTTGGGGTATGTTTCGTATAAAGATCGTTTCCAACGCGCACATACACCAAAATACGTGAGGAGACATTTAGATTTCACCCTCTGGTCTTCTGAGCTCTCTTTTAACACAACCCGCATCGATCCCCCTACACCGACACCTTTAGACCACCCGAAAATCCTGTATTCTGAAAATTTTTGTCTGACTTCTCGGGAAACGAGGCGCATACAAACAGAAGAACTTGTATTTAAACAACTAGCGATTCTTCGAATACACGACCACTATCTTGCGATCCCAGCCACAAAATTCCCCTCAAACAAGTTCCCGTCTGTCACCCCCATTCGAAGCGGTACGTGTGATGGTGGCCCTTTGTATATCTTCTGCCTGACCTCCAGGTATAAGCGGGGAACCTGGCCTCGAAACCACCATCGAA